>Ga0209373_10000311_pt1 | contig 92493 bp, 107 predicted proteins | sample Higcelweek5metaG_FD_187173 | JGI IMG/M metagenome (GOLD analysis project Ga0209373, IMG submission 187173) | Freshwater pond sediment microbial communities from the University of Edinburgh, under environmental carbon perturbations - High... | ecosystem: Environmental > Aquatic > Freshwater >...
AATGTCAAATGGATTGAAGGCAAAAGATGCGAATTTATCAGGAGAGACTTCTTATCTTAGTCAGGCAAATCAAATTATGGAAGATGTGGATTCCATAACTGAAAGTGCAGTAGAAAGAGTTGTTACTCAGGGTAGGGAACTTACCATTGAAAATCTGATTCAGGCTACTAACACTATAACGACAGATGAGCCAGTATCATCAGAAAATGAAAAGATAGAGGTTACGCAAAGATCGACATTGGCAGCGAGTGGAGATGATTTTCTTAACGGATTATTTAGCCAAGATAGAGTGGTTTACGAAATATTGCAGGGAGAAAGGCTATAAATTAATTTTGTATATTTTTTGATCGGAGCAGAGAACAAAAACGGTGTTGGAGGGAGGATCAAGAGCAATGTCGAGAATTTTTTTATCGCCATAATTGAATTTGGAAACTGATTCCCCTGCTTTATTGTAAATATAGACAATGTTGTCGCCATCGGTAAAGACTAATTTGTCGTAATCGGGGGCGGCTTGGAGGCGAGAGGCTGATTTGATTTCGGAATTAAGTGAGGGAATATTTTTATCCTTTACCCCTTGGGTAAATGAGGTGATCGAACCACTGGCGGTGATAGTCCAAATACTACCGTTGATGGAAATCGAAGTAGTGTTGGCAGGTAAATTATTGCCGGTTTTAAGCCAATTTTGAGGAGCGGAAAAGGCAGTGCTGTTGGGGGCGGATTTGTAGATACTGTCGGAAGTTAGAAAATAAGCGGCGCTGTTCCACATATGGAAATGGGTGGGGACAAGGTCCTTGAATTCTAGAGAACCAGAAGGTTTGCCATCTTTGAGAACTGAAATGGTCTTGGGGCTTAGAAGAGTAGTTATGTTTTTATCAACTGCAAAATCGATAGTGGTCGATAGGGCGGAATCGTCGGAAATAAGACGATGATTTTTCTCGGAAATTGAAAGTTCAAAAAGTTTGCTGTCGGCGGGGTCGAGTAAATATAATTTACTAGAATAGGAGCGCAAAAAAGTAAAGTTTTTCTGGCCGGCAATAAGAGAGGTATCGAAGTAAAACTCGGGTGAATATTCGCTGGAACCCGAGGTGGTGAGTAATTCAGAGATAGATTTCTCGAGTGATTCAACTTTGTCGGAATGGACTTTGAGAAGTTTGATACTGGTTAACAAATCTTGAGCTTTTTGAGCTTCCTGACGACTACTTTCCAAATTGAGTGGTTTTAGTTTGATTGATTGATCGATTGATTGCTGGATTTGAGTTTCCAGGGCAAGATATTGAGTTTCAAGCTTTTTGGCTTGATTTTGACGAGAGGTAAAAATGACACTACCAACAAAAAGAAAAAGGATAATTATGCCAATAACAAGGCGGATTTTGCGACGTGAAGCAAAAGAAGCAATTGGTAAATGGGAAACTTTAGCTTCGTGGGTTGGAGGTGTGGGGAGCGGGGCGGGGGTAGTCTCAACTTCAACTGGTTGGGGTTGATCCTGCTCAAATTCGATGAGAGCGGCAGAGGTGAGATTTTGATCATCGAGATTGACTAAATCGCCAAGAACGGCCTCCTCAATGGCAGAAACTGTGGTCAAAGAAAGAGTCGAACGAAGATAGTCGAGGGGAAATTGGGTAAAAAATTTGTCGGAGACAAATAAGAGACGGTCACCATCGGCAATTTGGCCGGAGGCTAGACTAATTTTGCCCGGCTGACCTTCGATTAAGTTGGCAAGGTTGGAGCCGCGATGAAGGAAAATTTGGCCAGAATTGAGCTGGGCGACGGTTAGGCTATCACCTTGGACAAGGGCTAAACTTAAAGAAATTTCGAGTGAAGAATATTTGGGATTGGCGATGATTAACTCAAGAGTTGATTGAAGAGTGGTGGCATCAAAGATTTTAGGTAAAGTTTCCAAAATTTCCCGGCCGATTTGAGGAAGGTCGACTGAAAAAGAACTAATGTTGATAAGACAGCTGAGAGAATTATCGGCTCCCCCTTCCCAATATTGGCTCCAAGAATGGTCGGGGTTGTGACCGATGAAAGAACGACAGGAATAACGCATTAAAATAGTCTACAGAATCAGGACGAATAAGACCAGCAGGATAGCAAAAATTAGGTGAATGTAGGAAAAAATTATTAAAACGGAGTTAAATTTATCGACAATGTTGCGGGACATGGTGGCAACTTGTTTGACAACAACGAAAGCGAAGATCAAATAAAGGATTCCCCCAACCACAAAAATGGCTTTTTCAAAGATCTCAATAAAGGCGGTTACATCGGGCATCATAATTAGCGAATTCGCCCCTCTACGGCTTCAAGCTCTTCTTCTTGGCGGAGCTGTTGGAGAACTTTGATAACTTTTTCAGGAGAGCCAACTCGGCCGAATTCAATTTCAGGAACTTCGGAGGCGGTTTGGATGTAGACAGAACCATAGTTAAAAATTGTTTGGGAAAAACCGACAACTTTGGAAGTTACATCCTGAATCATACTGATTTTGGCTTCGGAAAATTTCTTGTCAAGAAGATTATTAAAATCAATATCAACAACACGCTCGTCGGTAATGATGTAAACGTTGAAATACCAACCTAAAAATTTCTCGAAGGCGAAAATGAAAGTAATAAGATACCAAAAAAGAACGGCGGCAAATTGGTAGCTAGGTTTAAAACTAGCCAAAAGAGGAACATAGGCAAGAAGAGTGGGAACTAGGGCCATAAAAATAGCCGTTAGAATCCAACCAACATTGGTAAACCAGTGCTGGCGAAGGGCGAGGATTATTTCTTCTTTGGCATCCTGTTCTTCAAAAGAAAAGACTTTGGGGCGGATGAGAAAAGAAGAAAAAGGAGAGGTGGTGTGACCTAATATTTCGTAGATTTTTTGGCGAAATTCGCCGGTGGCAGATGATTTGACTAGTTTTGGTTTTTTAACTAGTTTGGGCTTTGATTCGGAAACGGGAGTTTGAGTTGTGACTAAATCGTCGGGGGCTACGTTATCAACATCGGAAATGCGAGGCATAGCAAATTATATCATCCCAATCCCTCTAAATCTCCCTTTGACAAGGGAGACTTTCAAATAATTTATTTTCAATAATTAATCGCTGAATATTGTTGGCGAGAAAAGTGGATAATGGATAATTGGTTGTGTCGGTGATATAACAAACTATGCTTGAAGAAGTGCGAGAAAGATCTTCCCAGAAAATTGACGGACCTAAGATTGCAACTCTTTCGGCCGAAAAATTCAATAGAAAATACAGGAAGGGTAAAAAACTTGGCGAAGGATCGTCTGCAAAAGTATTCGAGTGTACTACCGACGAATCGGTGGTGATCAAAGAACCTGTGGAGAGGAAAGTGGAATTCGTACAACCACTTATGTCGGAAGTTGAGGCGATACGGAGATTAGGCGGGTGTCCGGAAATGAATTTGGGGAAAGGGATGGGGCAAAGTTCCATGGTAATGAAGCCACATGAACTAGCTATACAAGAAGGTGGTTTGGCGGTTGCGGTACCAAGGGTTGGTGGAGAGCCGGTGGAAGAACTAAAAAGAAGAATTGGAGACGGGTTGGGAATGGAAGAATTTGAGGGATGGATAAAACTAATGATGTTGAATACCATGTTCGCAGGCCACCTTGAATTAATGAACATTCGAGACATTAGACCTGAACAAATTAATGCCCGTGATTATTCGTCTTCATTCCTGACATTGGCACTAGTTGATTTGGGCGGATCGGAATTTCTACCAGAAGAAGAGTTTTTTGAAACTATTGAGACTATAGTGGCCGAAGGTGAGGAACTTGGCAAGATTCAAAAACTAATTAAAGAATCCGGAATTGGTACAACAAAATCAAAGAGAATGCTATCCCAAATTGAAGAGATTGAGAAAGTCGATTATGAAGAAACAAATCCTAGAATTAAGCTAAAAGAAATTAAGAGAAAAATAATGGCTTTTAAGAATTTATTTTACGATGATCCTGGCACCATTAGGTCCTTGATTGATGACGAGGAAGGACAAATTAAAATGCGGTCTTTGGCATATCGATCTGAAGTCAGACATTTAACAGGATCTACTGTTGGCTTATTTGAAGATATTAATGGTAAAACAGAAGAACTAGGCGACATACTTAAAAAAATTATGGAAAGAATAGAGGTGTCGGGGGTAAAACAAAGGCTTGAGCAAATTGCAAACCAAGAACGGAACATAGAGAGTTATATGGATAGGGCGTTTCAGTTAGATCAGGTCATTAGACAATGGGAGAAGGAGGTCGGTGGTGGAATTAGCCCCAACTATTGTGTAAGTGAAGATTCTTTTGAAAATCGAAGAAGAGGGTTTAATCGAGCATCATTGGCTGGTGATTTTGGTCGGGTTAGAGAAAGTTTCCGATCATTTGAACAAAGTATGCTTGAAAGATTTACTGCAAGTGTGGCACTTGAAGTTGGAATAATGTGCAACCTGTCGTTGGGGGCTGATGTTGAAAATAGTGAAGTAAATAAATGGTATTCGAAAGAAAGTGGAGAGATCCAAACTTTGGCTGATCTTAGGCAAGTATTGGCTGATGGGGATAAGAAGGTGTGGAACGCCACATTTGGGATAAGTTGATATTAAACCAGTTGGTTTTTTTGGATCAAATCAAACACCTGTTGGGCGAGAAAGGTTGCGTTTTGGGTTTGGGGGAGATGTAAAAAGAGGTGTTGGGTATCGGGTGAATGGGAATTGAGATAAAGTTGAGTTTTATAGGCCAACCAATTGCAATTGTAGGTGCCCATATTGGTACCGATTTTAAAATAGCGAGAATCGTAGATATCGACTGGTGGTAAATTAAGGTCCAATAATATTGGAGAGAAAGGTGATATCGATTGATCGTTATATGAATTACGGGCTTGAGTTTCAATTTTGATTTTATCGATATAACGTGACCCATCGCCTAAACCGATGATCAAACCCCTCCCCGACCCTTCAATGTGTTTTCTGAAAAATTCTTGAGGGTAGGAATTGACGGGCAAGAAATCGATATGGGCGGCGGCGATCCGACCGCGGCCGGTAAACTCTGCCTCTACAAATATTTTCTCAAGCTCAGAAAGTACGCGACGGGAAATGTTGGTAGCCCAACGGTTACTAAAAGCGTAGATAAGAATCATTTTTTCTCAATATTAAAGAGGGTGGATTTGGCAGTGATGGCGCCGGGGGCGCGGAGGGTGAAGATTTCTTTAAATTCGGCGCCGTTGAAATTGAAGTCACCTTTGTCGGTAGAGACCCTAACTGCCTGGGTGTAACCACCAGTGGAATAATCGACGTTGATCGAATTGACCGAAGATATGGGGCCACCCTTGTCCCCTACTTGACGTTTCATCTCGTCGCGAGACCAAGCATCGGGGTCGCAAGAACCAATACAATTTTGAATTTGAGAAAGATGACCGGAGTCCTTGGTTTTGGAATAATACAAAACGGCGTTAAGAATGTCGGTAAATTCGTCGTTGGTCAACCAAGGGTGAGAACGGCCGTAAGCTGAGCCAGAGCGAGATTTGTACCAACCTTTGTAATACCAGGGCGAACCGGCTTGTTTTTCGTAGGCGTCGTTGGGCCAGCAGGATTGACCACCACAGGTGGTGTCCCAAACACTGGGGGTGGAATGGCCACTACTGGAATAGCCGATGGTTGAACCTCCGGAAGTGGAAGCGTACATAGTGGAGAATACGTTGCCGGTGCTATTGGATTTGACAACCATGCCTCGAGTTTCCTCAACGGCGCTTTTCCAACGACCGGGGGAAGCGAGACGGGTTTTGCTGTAAACCTGGCAAGCTTCGGTGACACAGATCGAACCAGCACGGTTGTTGGTGTAGTTGAGGGCGTAGGTTCGGGCGGCAATGGCTTGGGCTTTGAGGGCTTCATAACCACCTTTGTCGCCCCAACCAGCGGGCATTTCGGCAATACCGACTAGATAATTATCCTCGAAAGATAGCTCGCCAACCGAAGTTTTGATATTGCCACCGGTGTCGATTTTTTCAACTCGAATGTCGCCATAATAGGCTTTTAAAATCTGCTCGGCAGATTGGCCAGCTTTGGCCCGACCATAGGCGCCGTATTGGCTCATGCCTTTGCGGTGAGGAGCACCAAAGGAAAAAGCGGCAAATGCCGGAGAAAATCCGGGATTAAAGTCGGCACGAGAGGCTGGATCGTCGGAAGAAGAAACATCGCCAACGGAGGTGTTGAACATAGCGTTTTTCTCGGAAATTAATTGTTGCTGGCGAGCAGAAAGTTCACGTTTGTAATCTTCGGCTTTTTTGATCTCGGTGGCTAAGAATCCAAAACGGGATTCGAGGCTTTTTTTGAGGGCAGCGAGTTTGACCTTTTCGGCTTCTAGCTTAGTTTTGTTGGCATTTAGCGAATTAATATCGTTGGTAAAGGTGACAATGGCGTTTTGGTCACGGGAAATAATGGCATTAAACCAGGTAAATTGATGAATCAGACCGGAGGTGTCGGCACTACTAAAGAGAACTAAAAGCGGATTGAATTTTTTGGAATTGATGTAATAATTGCGGATTCTTTCACCTAAAAGGACGCGCTGGACTTCGAGGTCGGATTCTTTGTCGATTAGTTTTTGAGCTAGAGTGGCTGTTTGTTTTTCGACAGAAACGATTTGGGCGCGGGCAGTAGAAATTTTGGAGGAAAGATTGGTTGATTCCTTTTTTAAGGGAGCCATGGAGTTTTCCAGGTCAGCAATTTGCTTGGTAATAGTGGCAATATCGTCGTCGATTGACGCAAATGCCACACGGGGCAAAAAGAGTTGTAGAATTAATGAGAGCAGGAGAAAAAAGTTCACATTTCATTCTAACATTTGCTATACTACACACATGAATTTTAGGAGAATATTGGTTGTTTTTGCACTAATAGCCGCGGTATTTGGGATAAGCAAAAATGATGCTTTGGCCTACGATCCGAGCTGCACGACATCACCGGGGGGAAATGTGGGGGTATCGACATCATTGGGGTGTATACCGGTTGAAGCGGATAAGTTCGTTGCATGGTTGTTACCGTTTGTGTTTGGAATTGCGGGTGGAATTTCATTTTTATTGATGGTTTACGGATTTATTATCATGACAACTTCATCGGGCGACCCAAAAGCGATTCAAGGCGCGCAAGAAACGATAACTTCGGCGATAACAGGGTTGTTGATATGTATTTTTGCGTTGTTTATACTTAGATTGATAGCAGTTGATATATTAAAAATTCCGGGAATAAATTAATGAATCCAGTAACTTTGCCAGCCGATCCAGTAGCAAGTAATTTTCCAGATTTGGCGTCGGTTGTGTCAAAAGCTTTGGAGTATGTGTATGTGATTGGGGGTTTGATACTGTTGGTGATGTTGGTGATGGGGGGGATAACCTTGATGACGGCGGGGGGAGATCAAAATAAAACAAAACAGGGTTACGGGATGTTGACGAATGCACTGATTGGGTTTGTGATAATTTTTGTGTCGTATTTTGTGATGCAGATATTGGAAGTGGTGTTGGGGGTAAAGATTCTTTAAACCATGGAAAGAGAAATTGTCGGTTGTCCAAAAAATATTCCAGGAATGGGGAAATTGGATGGTAGTCGAGATGGATGTGTGGGAATTGCGGAAGATTGTGCGGGTTGTCCGGTATACCGAGGGCAAGCGAGAACTGAGGAGTCAATGCTGAAAGGAGAGGAAGGAATAGGGTGTGTTGATGGGTAAATTATTTGCCCATGCGACGTTGACGAGTTTGGTAGTTGATGATTATTGAATTTTGGCGGTAAGGTTGATATAATTTCTTCTATGAAAACTGGAATTGATTTGTTTGCAAATATTCGACCGTATATCGAAAAATATAGAATTGAAGATATTTCTGATGTTGATGGCAGTGGAGTAATAACAGTCCATATAACACGGATGAGAGGGTTAGGTGATCGTTGGGAAGAAATACCAAGGAACAGACTTGGGAGAGGCGGGGTTGAAGATTTGGTAGGGAAAGTGATTACGTATGAGGTAAGAGAGAATGCGGTTGGAACGAGATTGATGGAAATGGTGTCGGTCCGCAAACCAAGATAATAAATTATTTGCCCATGCGACGTTGACGAGTTTGGTAGTTGATGATGGCTTTTTCAAATTCCAAGGGGGAAAAATCGGGGAAAAGAGTTGGGGTAAAATATAGTTCGGAATAAACAGATTGCCACGGAAGATAGCCGGAAACTCGCTGTTCACCACCGGTTCGAATGATGAGGTCGGGATCGGGAACGCCGGCAGTATCAAGATAAGAAGAGAAAAGGTCCTCAGTAACGGAATTGGCTGGGACGTTGTCGGCGATTATTTTCTTGACAGCACGGAGTATCTCGTCGCGGCCGCCGTAGTTGAGGGCGAAGGTGACGTTTATTTTGTTGTTTTTGGAGGACATTTGCATCATTTCCAATGTCTTTTTAGCGATATCTTCGGGAAAACGGTTTACGTCGCCGAGAATTTTAAGTCGGGCTCCTTTTTGGATAAAACGCATCGCTAATGTGCCAAGACCTAGCCGGAAGACATCAAAAAGACCTTTTAGTTCCTCCTCGTCGCGTTTCCAATTTTCGGTCGAAAATGCCCAAAAGGTAACATAGGGAATTTTTAGTTTTCCACAATGTTCTATTAGGGGTTCGATAACTTTGAGGGTGGCTTGTTCATGGCCTTTGATGGGGTCGAGGTTTCGAGAACGAGCCCAACGACGATTACCATCCATAATTATGGCGACGTGCTGAGGAAGGTTATTGGGATCAATTTGAAGATCGTTTACTATGGGCGCCATATACGTTTAGTCGATTAATAATAAATTTTCATTCAAAGATATCTGTTGGCACCACGACCAGCATAAGTCAAAAGGTCACCATCTCTCCTAAGAATGTCCTGCTGGACGGCTTCATCAATAAGTTTTTGTGGATTTAATATTCTTCTTCTTTCTGGATTTATGCTATCTAAATATTGTTGTGCCGTGAAAAATACCGGCTCATTATCGAACGGTTTATTATTCATTGCCATATTATATAACAAAAAAAATCCCCCAGTTACGGGGGATTTTTAATTTCTTTTTTAGTCAAGCCTTCAAATAAGCCAAATGGTTAGTACCAGAAGAGTTCGATTCATGGTCCGATATTTCAATAAATTGAAATACGGACAAATCCTCAAAGGAGGTGATCCATCCGCACCTTCCAGTACGGATACCTTGTTACGACTTAACCCTCATCGCTGAATTTACCTTGATCCCAGATAAACTGGGGCTTCAGGTACCCTCAACTTTGCTGATTTGACGGGCAGTGTGTGCAAGAGGCGAGAACGTATTCACCGCAATCTGCTGATTTGCGATTACTACCAATTCCGGGTTCATGCAGGCGGGTTTCAGCCTGCAATCCCAACTGAGGGCTCTTTTAAGGATTGGCTCCACCTCGCGGTATTGCGACCCTCTGTAAAGCCCATTGTAGGATGTGTGTAGCCCTGGACATAAGCATCATGCTGACTTGACGTCGTCCCCTCCTTCCTCCTAACAAAATAATGCTAGGCAGTCTCATATGACACAGTAACATATGATGGGGGTTGCGCTCGTTACCTCACTTAAGAGAACAACTCACGTCACGAGCTGACGACAGCCATGCAACAGCTGTGTAACACCCTCGAAGGCGGCCCGACTTTCATCAGGCTTGCAGTTACATTTCAAACCCAGGTAAGGTTCATCGCTTCGTATCGAATTGAACCACATGCTCCACTGGTTGTGCGCCTCCCCGCCAATTCGTTTGAGTTTCGGCCTTGCGGCTATACTCCCCAGGCGGTCCGTTTAACGCGTTAGCTTACATCCCCCGATCCTAAGATTAGGGAATTAACGGACATAGTTTACGGCTAGGACTACTCAGGTCTCTAATCTGATTTGCTACCCTAGCTTTCGTCTCTGAGCGTCAGTAAATACCTAGTTACCCGCCTTCGCGCTTGGTGTTCTTTGTAGTATCCACGGATTTTACCCCTACACTACAAATTCCAGTAACTCCGATACAACTCTAGTCTTCCAGTATCCTGCCCCTTCCCTCGGTTGAGCCGGGGTCTTTGAAACAAGACTTAAAAAACCGCCTACAGACGCTTTACGCCCAGTAAAACCGGGTAACGCTTGTGACCTACGTATTACCGCGACTGCTGGCACGTAGTTAGTAGTCACTGATTCTTCCGGCCTTCATGGCCGGAAAAAAGGAGTTTACAACCCGAGAGCTGTCATCCTCCACGCGATGTCGCTGCGTCAGACTTTCGTCCATTGCGCAAAATTCCTAACTGCTGCCACCCGTAGGTGTATGGGCCGTGTCTCAGTCCCATTGTGCCGGACTCTCCGCTAAGAGCCGGTAGCCGTCATAGCCTTGGTAAGCCGTTACCTTACCAACTAGCTGGTAGCAGATAGGCCATTTCTTAAGCGCCTTGCGGCTTTAGTCTTGCGACAACATGGGAAATTACTCCACCTTTCGGTGGGCTATGTCCCTCTTAAGAGCATGTTCCTATCCATTACTCACCCGTTCGCCACTAGGCTTACTATCTACACAAAATACCCTATGTTAAGGCACTTTGTGTAGACAATAAGTCCCGTTCGACTTGCATGTCTTAGGCACATCGCCAGCGTTCACCCTGAGCCACGATCAAACTCTTAGTACAAATCCCGCAGAGCGGGATTTTAAATAGAAAATGAATACCGAAATTATCGGTGTCATCTTCTGGCACTAACTAATTGGCTTATTGTGAAGCTTGACTTGTTAAAGAACATCCAGTGTCACTAATGTTTCACTGGTATGGATACTCTCGTATCCAAAAATAAATGTCTGAATCTCTTCAGACAGTGTTGCTATTTTACTATATTTTTATGATTTGTGCAGTAGGTAGTTTGGGAATAAGAAAATCATCGGCTGAAGTGATGATTGTTTGGTATTTTTGGCAAATACTTATCACCAGGTTTTGATGTTCAGGGTCAAGTTCGGAAAATATGTCGTCAAGAAGCAAAATGGGTTTTTGAGTGTATATTTCTTCTAAAAAGTTAATTTGCGCCAAACGTATGGCTAAAACTGCCAAACGCTGCTGCCCACGACTGCCCCAAAAAGCCAAATTCTTGTCCTGAGCCGAAAATATGTTGTTGTTTACAGAAAAGTCATCACGATGAGGGCCAGAAAGGGTATAACCAGATATAAGCTCCTGTTGATAATTTTGATCAAGGCGTTCTTGAGAAATAGAAGACGGGTGGTAACTTAGAAATAGTTTCTGAATCTCTGGGTTGGTGTGGTTTGAAAAGAATTGGTTGGCCGATCGTATGAATTTTTGGCGGTATTCATCGACTATTTCGGCATTTTTAACAAGCGACTGATCCCAATAAAATAACTCTGTTTTCGAGGCTTGGCCGTCACGAATTAGATCAAGCAACTCGTTTCGATGCTTTAATGCACGGGTGTACTGGGAGAGAGAAGAGGCGTAACGCCACTCGGAAGTTAGAAAAATCGAGTCGAGAAATTCACGACGGCGGGTTGGTGAACCGCTTATTAGTCTGATATCCTCAGGTTCGAAAACTACAACTTTTAGAATTCCTAAATATGATTTTCGGGGCTTTTGGACTTTGTTGATGAACATTTTTCGAGAAAGCGATTGTCGTTGAGGTTCTTTGATTAGCTGGACTTCAATTTCGGCACCCCCTACTTTTCCCCGAACTGATGTATAGGAATTATCCCACTTAAGAAGTTGGCTTGAAGATGAAGAACGAAAACTTTTGCCTGAGGATAGGAAATATACTGATTCTAGGATATTTGTTTTGCCGGAACCATTTGGACCGAGAAGAAGTGTTGTTTGGGGTGAAAACTCAAAGAGTTTTTTGTCGTACGACCGGAAATTTTCTAAAAGAAGTTTGGAAAGATACATTAAATGTAGTATAGCAAAAGTTGTTACTAGGAATTTATTATTCTGTCAAAATTAGTTCTCTTTTTTAAATCAACAATTTTTTTACGAAGAATGTCAACGGCAGAAATGTCTAGAGGAGTTCTATAATTTTGGTCTGTCAGGGCTTTCTCTATTGGTCGAACATGGTCTTTGCCTACAATAATTATCATCGATTTATCGCCGATGTTTTTTTGAATACCAACTAGCCTATTCTGATAATGAATTTCTCTTGCTTGAGCATCAATTTTGGCAAACGAAACCACCATTTGAGTTTTTTCGTCGATTTTTTCAATTTCTGTATCGCTGATAACAGAAAGGTATGTAGCTACAGCCATTTTCTTTGAATAGTCAGAATTTTTAGTTAAGACTTCGTACAATTTAGCTAAATTCTCTAAGATCGTGGATTGATTCGCTCCATTTGAAAAGTCGGATAAAACAGAATGTATACCAAAAAGAAAATTAAAGTCGTCTCTTGATAAATCAATACCAGCCTCTAACCAGATTTGGTAGCGATCATAAATTTCGTTATCAAGAACTAGTAAAGATTTTTTTTGCTCGACGGAATGTTCTTGAGCTTCGAGCATGAATCTTTTTTCACTACTTTGTTTCGAATAAAAATCATTTGGGGAGCATTGATGCTCAGTTACAACAATCCCGGACTCAGAGAGACTCTGACTGAAATACCTGTCAATTTCGGGACTTTGTTTTGTTCTAATGTGAATTTCGCCAACGATTGTTGTCTTGCCAACTTGGACAATTAACGGCTTATCACTCTGAGACAACATTTCAGTAATAGTTTGACTTGTTGGTTCGTTTTTTACGTCTTGACTCATCTAGATATAGAATATCGAATGCAAATATGTTGTCCAGCGGGCAGGAGTTGAACCTACCTAAAGTGGTTTTACAGACCACCGCATAACCGCTTTGCTACCGCTGGTAAAGTGCAAGGAATTATAACATTGTACCTAATAAAGTATAATATTGAAATGAAAATTAGAATAATTTCTTGGAATGTGGCGGGGTTGCGGGCGGCGGTGAAAAAGGGGCTTTATGATTTTATGGCCAAAGACAAGGCGGAAATTTTTTGTTTTCAGGAAGTGAAGGCGAAGATTGACCAAATACCCGAGGGAGCACCGAATGGATATTATTTTTGCCTAAACGATGCGGAAAAAGCGGGATATTCGGGTGTGGCAACATATTCTAAATTGGAGCCAAAAACTATTATTGTGGGCAATCGAGATAACGAGTGGGATAACGAAGGGCGGGTGTTAATAACTAAATTTGATGAATTTACGTTGTTAAACGTGTATTTTCCAAATGGAAAAAGAGATCATGGTCGACTCCAATATAAAATGGATTTTTATGAATACTTTTTAAAGTATATAAATAAATTGCGGGAGCAAGGAGAAAAAGTTATATTTGTGGGTGATGTGAATACGGCTCACGAAGAAATTGACTTGGCGAGGCCTAAAGAAAATACGAAAACCTCGGGTTTTTTGGAAATCGAGAGAAAATGGATTGATAAATTAAATCAAAATGGCTGGATAGATACTTTTAGGTATATTCATGGGGATGATGTGAAATATTCGTGGTGGGATCAGATAACCAGAGCCAGGGATCGAAACGTGGGATGGAGAATTGATTATGTGTTTGTGGACGAAAAATTGAAAGGTAATTTGAAAAAAGCATTTATATTAAACGATGTTTTTGGCTCAGACCATTGCCCGGTGGGAATTGAAATTAATTTTTAATTACGAATTACAAATTACGAATTAGAAATAGGTTTCTACTAGGAGAAGATCATGTGTTTACTCGCCTGTTTTTTGAGCCAATAGCGGTGGGTGATAAATTGAGGATCAAATTTGGCTAGTTGGGACCAAAAACGGTGTGAATGGTCGGGATGAATAGTGTGAGTTAACTCATGAAGAATAATGTGACGAAAAATATCGGTAGGAAACAATATTATTTGCCAATTAAAACTAAGATTGCCGGTCGAAGAGCACGAACCAAAACGGCTTGATTGGTTGCGAATGGAAACTTGATTAAACTCAAAATTATAAAGAGATCTTAAAGCTTTAAGCTCTAAGTTGATAAGTTTTAGGGCGTGGGGGCGAAGTTTTTTATCAAGAAGCTGGCGAAGGTGAGTTTTTGAAGTAATTGAAGAGTTTAGATAAATCTTTTGCTCGTCTTCAAATAAATTAGCGGAATCTCTTGATGTTTTAGTAATTATTATTTGATATTTTTTGTCAAGAATTGTCAGTGATTGGGGAAAAATTTTGGGAGATGGTAAGTTTTTTAATATCCAAGAAGAATGGTCGGAGATAAATTTATCAATAATAATTTGAGGGGTAAAATGGGGAGCAGAAATGGCAAAAGATTTACTAGAAATAAGGCGAAGACGAATTGAGGAAATAAACTTACGAGTGAGGCTGTAGGAAAATTTACGACCGGAGATAATGTAGGTGGGCATTAATGGTAATATTATATAGAATGATTTATATAGGAGCTGACCATAGAGGGTGGAAACTGAAAGAAGAGATAAAGGAATGGTTAAGAGAGCAAAATGTTAACGTGATTGACTTGGGAAATAGTAAATACGAAGTCGAAGATGATTATCCCGTTATTGCCTTTAAACTGGCAGAAACTGTGGTTTTTGAAAAAGCAAAGGGAATACTAGTATGTGGTTCGGGGATTGGTGTTGAGGTAGCGGCGAATAAAGTGGACGGTGCCAGGGCTGGGATATGTGTAACAGAAAAACAGGTAATGGCGGCAAGAAACGATGATGATATGAACATACTGTGCTTGGCGGCTGACGTGATCGATGAGGAGACGGCAAAAAATATGGTAACAGTATTTTTGGAAACCCATTTTGGTTCGGAAGAAAGATTTATCAGAAGATTAAATATGATAAAAGAATATGAATCTAAGAAGCGTTAAAGAAATTTTGGTTAATACTCGTGTGATTTTGAGAATGGATTTGGACGTACCATTTGAGAACGGCCAAATAATTGATACAACAAGACTAGAAAAGTCGATACCAACAATAAATTTGTTATTAAATAAGGGGTGCAAAGTAGCAATAATTGGTCACCGAGGACGGCCTGAAGGGCACGATGAAACTTTGACTTTGAAGCCGGTTTATCTTGAACTGATGTCACTGCTGGAGCCGGGGGGCGAGAATATGATTGAGAGTGTGTTTATTGAAGATGTCGGCGATAGGGATAAATTAGATATAGCCTTGGCTAATAACCAAATAGTGTTTTTGGAAAATCTTCGTTTTTATAAAGGTGAGGAAAATAATGATTCAGATTTCTTAAAAAACCTGGTAGAAGTGAGTCAATTTTATGTAAATGATGCTTTTGCTGTGGCTCACCGAAAACATCGGTCGATAATGCTTCATAAAAATTTGCCGGCTTTTTATGGAATTAGTTTTATTGAAGAAGTAGAAAAGATAGAAAAGGCAATAAATAATCCCGAAAAACCGCTGACAGTAATTTTGGGAGGAGCAAAAGAGGATAAATTAAGATATATTGAAGAAATTGCAAAAATTACGGATCAGGTACTGGTTGGGGGGAAACTACCTAAATTAATTCAAAACCCCTCCCCCCGCCATGGCGGGGACCTCCCCTTGACAAGGGAGGCAAAAATTCAGATTGCAAAATTGCGGGAGGATGGGTTGGACTTAAGCGAAGATGACATCAACAAATTTTGTGAAGTAATTAGAAATTCAAAAACTATTATTTGGGCCGGGGCGATGGGATTGTTTGAAGAGGAAAATAGTCGGCGAGGAACTGAGGCTATTGCTTTGGCGGTAGCGGAAAATGAAGGATATAAAATAATTGCCGGCGGAGATACGACATCTTCAATTAAAAAACTTGGTATGTTGGGTAATATTGATTATGTGTGTAGCGGTGGTGGGGTGATGTTGGAAATGTTGGTTAAGGGTAGTTTGCCAGCATGGGAATAAGGTATGATTAATTATGGATAATAAAAAATTGAAAATTGGAATTAATGGATTTGGAAGAATTGGAACGGTGGTGTTGAGAGCCATATTGGCGGAAAAATATGACGTTGAAGTTGTAGCGATTAATACCAAAGGTGATTTGGACATGGAATCGTATGCCTATCAATTTAAATTTGATTCAGTATACGGGCGAATTCCACAAAAAGTTGACGTGTTAGGTCCTAAAAAAAGTGGTGAAATTGGAAGATTGTTAATCGGAAGTATGGAAATCCCCTTTTTAGGAGAAGCAAATCCGGAAAAAATTGGCTGGAAAAATTATGACACGGACGTGGTGCTGGAATGTACAGGGGCTTTTACCGATAAAAAGGCAGGATTACATAATGTTAAAAAAGTGGTAATTTCGGCACCAGCGAAAGACAAGAGTATCCCCACTTTTATTCTGGGGGTAAATGAAGATAGATATAAAAACGAAAAAGTAGTCAGTAATGGCTCTTGCACAACAAATTGTGTGGCACCAATCGTCAAGTTAATTGATGAAAAAATTGGATTTCAGGAGGGCATGCTGACAACAATCCATGCTTATACAACAAATCAAAATATCGTTGATGGTTCGGGTAAAGACCCACGTCGAGCAAGGGCTGGGGCGATAAATATAGTACCAACATCAACCGGAGCGGCTGAGGCGGTAATTGCCTGTTATCCGGAAGCAAAAGGCAGATTTGCTGGAACAGCAATTAGAGTGCCGGTGATTTGTGGATCATATTCTGACCTGACTTTTAAATTAGTTCGCAAGTCATCAGTTGAAGAAATTAATTCAATATTTGAAGATGCCACAGTAGCACCTGATTTGGTGGGAAAGCTAAAGGTATCTTATGAACCGCTGGTGTCGTCGGATATTATTGGTAATAACGCCTCGTGCGTCATTGATACTCGAATGACCAAAATTGTATCTGATGACATGGTGTCAATTGGGGCATGGTACGATAACGAATATGGATATTCCTGCCGCTTGGTGGAAATGGCAATACAAATTTCTAAAAAATAAATGATAATTGTTCCGACGGTTGGTCTTCAAACTAAGTTTGATGAAGTAGAATTAAAGGTCGCCAAAATAAAGGAAACATCCCGATGGATTCAAATAGATGTATGTGATGGGCTTTTTACCGATAGAAAAACGTTTGAATTAGAGTTGCTCAAAAAATTTAAGTTTAATACCGACGATGTTTTGTGGGATATTCACTTGATGGTCAAAGAACCAATAAATTGGATCGAAAAATGTGTCTTTGTTGGAGCTGCCAGAATTATCGGACAGGTGGAAATGATGTCGGACAGACTTGAATTTATTACGGCGGTCAAAAACGCCGGAGTTGAGGCTGGGCTGGGATTTGATGTCGATTCCAACATAGGCGATGTACCCGATGAAACTGATGAAATTTTAATTATGGGGAGGAAGGCTGGTTTTAAAAAATATGATTTTGATATGAAAACATTGGAAAAAATTGAAATGGCTTTGAAATTTGAAAAACAAATTGGAGTTGACGGTGGAGTGAACTTGGATAATATTGATAAATTGGAAATCGCCGGAACAACAATTGCTTATTCAGAAACTAATTATTTGGATTTGATAAATGATCGATAAAAATACAATTTCAAAAATGATTGATTTGGCAAATAAGACGGAGAAATTCGCCTATATTTTCAAGTCGAACCATAAGTTTGGAGCGGTTGTGCTGACGACAGATGGTGAAATGTATGGAGGATGTAATATTGATGGAGTAATTTCGAGCTTAGGTGCTTGTGCAGAAACTGTGGCTCTTCACAATGCCGTGGCTCACGGAAAATATGAGATTGAAGCAATTTTGCTCGTCGACGAGGAAAAATTCGAGTACCCTTGCGGATCTTGCCTGCAAGTAATTTGCCAGTTCCAGCAAAGCACAAATAAACCAATTTCTATAATTCTGGCAAAAACAAATGGTGAATATATAATCAAATCTTTGGACGAACTACTGCCCCACGGTTATGAGTCGAGTAGTTTTGCTGACAAATTAAAGTCATTTATAAATAAATGATCGCAAAAACCAATAAACAAATAAAACGAGTGGCGTTTTTTGGTGACGCTGAGGCAAAACCGTTTGAGGATTATTATCAAACGGCTATGGATACGGCAGAATTGCTGGCCAGCAAAGGATATATCATTGTTAACGGAGGTGGGCCGGGAATTATGGGGGCTTCGACGCAAGGAGCGAAAAAAGCAGGTGGAAAGGTGGAGCTAGTGGTACTTGATCCGGAGCATGCTCCAAATAACTACGAAGGTATCGACAAAGAAAATTATGAATACGCCAACAAAATATATACAACGAAAGATTACCCGGAAAGGCTAAACAAATTGGTCGAGGTTGCTGATGCTTACGTTATTTTTAAGGGAGGGACCGGCACATTGTCGGAAGTTGGTTTGGTGTGGGAAATGGCAAAATTTGAATATGGACATCACGAACCATTAATTTTTGTGGGGGAAGAATGGAGAGAGGTGGTGGCGGCAATTATTAAAAATATGAATTTTGAAGAGATCGAAAAAAGGGTAGTGACAGTAGTTAATTCTCCAAAGGAAGTGGTGTCGATATTAGCCGCGGTTGAGAATTAAATTTTATTTCAATGGGAAATAATTCTTGGTTGATGATTTCGTTTTTGGATAAAGTAAGCCGAGCGATTTGAGAGTGAGAAGTTTCATAAGACCAACTTTGGTCAAAAATAAAATTTCCAAAAGAATAATATATTTTTTTACCTAGATAATCCTCTGTTTCCTGCCAAACATGAGGGTGGTGCCCGTGAATGATGTCGGCGCCGGCTTCGACCATAAGATGGGCAAGATCAACTCGCCATTTTTCGGCTGCGGGTAGATATTCATTTCCCCAATGAATTGACACGATTAACCAATCGACTTGAGAATTGTATTGTTTAATTTTGTTGATCACTTCTGCCTTGTCGGTGTTGGGATAGGTAATAAAATCAAAGCCTAAAAATCCAAAAATAATTCCGTTGACTGTTTCGGTGTAGTAGTTGTCATATAAGGAACGAGAAAGGCTTTTTTGGGTTTGGGCCAAACCATCGGAACCGTAATTAAGCATGTGATTGTTGTTGAGATTTAAAATAAATGGGTCTAATTGGGAAAGAAAACGGGTGTCACCGCAAAAAGTAAAAGTACCGGTGACGCCAAGGGGGCAATCGTTGATTACGGGGCTTTCAAGATTAGCCAGGGTGAAATTATTTTCTGAAAGCCAGGGAAGAATTTCTTGGAAACTCCAAGAAAAATCATTTTTAGAACGAGCAGTAGAGGTGATGTGTCGACCGAGACCCAGATCCCCTACCAAACCAATTGTTACTGTCGGAGCGGTGGTCGGAGTTGGAATTGTGGTCGGGATAAAGTTGGAAACTGGCGAGACAAGATTCGTTGGCTTAATCAGAATCAGATAAAAGGAAAATGAAATAATAACTAACGTCGACAAAATTATTTTCATTGATTTAGTATACTTTATAGGCATGAGAAATAGATTGGCATTACTTATAATTGGAGGGATATTATTTTCTGGCTGTAGTTTGTCAACGGAAAAAGCGGGCGTGGAAATAATGTCGACACCTGAAGCAAAGGTATATATTGACGGTATTGAAGCGGGAATGACTCCGTACAAGAATAATTCGCTGAAACCAAAAGAGGTAGAAATTAAGTTGGTTGTGGATGAAATAGAGTGGACTAAAAAGATCCGATTGCAAAACCGAACGAGCACAATCGTGGTGCGTGATTTTGACTTGAAATCCAATAATAACGGTGGATACGTGCTCAAAATCGAACCGACGGGAAATAGCAAAAAAGCCGGCTTGTTAGTAACTGCCAGACCCGATAGATCAACTATAAAAATTGATGGTGATACCAAAGGCCAGACACCGAGCAAGTGGGACGATATAGGAGAAGGAGAAAAACAAATTGACATATCTTTTCCCGCCAGAAAAAAAATTGTAGTTTTTGCCAAAGCGATTGCGGGATATCAGTTGGTTGTTGAAGCAGATTTGCAGGAAGAAGTATTGATAGAACCGGTGACAGATGAGAGTGAGCTGCCGACAAAAAGTGAGCAAATAATAATTAAGCCAACAGAGACAGGATGGCTTCGAGTACGAGGTCAACCGAATACTGTTTCGGCGGAGATTGGGAAAGTTAACCCCGGGGACCAGTATGATTTGATATCTGAACAAGAGGATTATTATGAAATTGAGTTTGAAGAAGGAAAGATGGGGTGGATATCGACTAAATACGCCGATAAAATTTCAAAACCAAACTAAAAAATAGAATTATGACTCCAACCAGAGCGTAAAACTTCTGGGTACTATTAAGAAATAATGACAAGATCCCAATAAGCAAGCTAACCAAAGTATAGAAAATGGCAATTTGACGACGTGACCAACCACTTTTCAATAATTGATGGTGTAAGTGTTGACCATCGCCCAAATAAATTGGTTTACCTGCCTTTAATCGACGAATAATTGCCCAAATTGCATCCATCATTGGAATACCAAGGAGAAGAATAAGGGTGGCTACCTTGGCTCCGGAAAGAATGGATAAAACAGCTAGATAAAATCCAGCCAAACTTTTGCCGCTATAACCGGGCATAATACTTTGAGGAAAAAAATTGAAAGGTAAAAATCCCAAAAAGGCACCAGCTACCGAAGCGGCCAAAATAATGACGGGCCACTGAGTGCTGTCTTGAGAAAATCGGAGACCAAGAATTCCAATTATGATGGCTGAAGTAGAGACAAAGCCAGGAAGTTGACCCTCGATTCCAGCCGACCAACCGGTAATATTCATACACCATACAATCCAAAGTACCGCAATAATACTGGAAATAATACTTATTACGCCAGGAGAACGAAGATCGATGATGCCCCCAAAGGGATTGGAAAGATAAAAAATACCGATACCAAAAGCGACAATAATTGTGGCGACGACAAAATTGAATATGAGTCTAGTTTTTGGACTGATATCGTAGACATCGTCTGACAAACCGACAACAAGAGTAATAAGGGAAGCACAAATTATGGCAATGAGGGACTTGTCTAATGGAAGAAATATTAATGAGGTAAGTGTGACTGAAATAAATATGGGGAGACCTCCTCCTCGGGGAACCGCCGTCAAAGCAGTAGCATTGTGGGTTTTTTTTTGCTTAATTTTGGGTTGCTCGATCCAGCCTTTGGAAATAAAATAATTTCGGGTTATAGGAGTAAAGATCAGAGAGATTAAGAAAGAGACGGTGATTGAAAATATAAATGATAGCAAGTTCATAGAACTAAACGTAGTATTTGAAAGATTGAATAACAAAGGAATACGGAACAGACAAGTGAGGTGACTGATAACAAAATGCTAAAAAGTCGGACTGAGACAATGAATAAGGAGGAGATAAAGTTATTAACTAGCAAGATCAAAAAAGAAATCGATGGGAGAAGAAAAATATAATCGACAGGAGCAAGCCAAGATTCGCCCCAAGGTAGAGAAAAGTAGAATGGAATTAGCTGGGGCAGTTTTTGATAACTAAAAGCAATTAAAGCGACTTGGACTAGAATTGCAACAAAGGTCCAACGAAAAATTAAACTTAAGGTTTTGTCTTGCCAGAATTTACCGATTAGACCAAAGGGGCGAAGTGTAAACATTAGCGACGTTGATAGATAACGGCATTGTTAAACGAATTGACGACATAATAATATTTAGATATAAACTCATCAAGTTGGGCAAACTCACGATTACTCATGGGAAAAGTAACAATATATTTGGGAAAATGAATTCGTAGTTGGTCCATGGTGAGATCGTGGCCCTGAAAATCAACTATGTGATAGGCAACGGTGTACTTGGTCGCTGGAAGGCGTTGTGACAAGGGATAGATATAAGGTTCATCACCCCAGACAAATATTCTGTCGTCGGGTTCTGAGTTTTGGCGAATATAATCAGATATTTGATATATATCATCGACTCGGGAGCCAAAATAACTTCGCTGATTATTTTTAAGATAGAAATTTTGGTAATAGCTTAATACTGGATAAAAATAGAATTTATATTTGACAACAATTGCCAGTAGAATGGCGATTGGAATGAGGTTGTAACGGATTTTGGTATGAAATAGTAAGATGCAAAATGGGGGAAGGAGCTGGATAAGATAATGTGGATAAGGACGGGTTGACAAAAGGACGCCAAAAATAGTGGCAAAAAACCAACCATACAAAAATAAAGTAGTTTGGGAAATAATTTTTTTTCGGTGAAGTACATATAATATTACCCAAGACACCGCCAATAACATCACCCTGGTCATGATTCCCCCACTGGTAGCAGTGCCGGAGTGGGTTCCAGTTGACCAAGAAGATAAGTAGCCAAAATTCTGCAACAGGGCTGAAAATAAAAATTGGTTGAAAGCTCCTTTAAAGGCGTAATAAATACCGAGTACTAAAATTGGAATAATAAATGAAAATCCAAAAATAAACAGATTTTTAATTTTATTTTTGGGAATGAAAAAAAGAAGATAAAGAAATAGAAAACCAAACTCAACGGCGACCGGAACTTTGATGGTAAAAGCAAAGCCAAGCAAAAGACCTGAAACTAGAAACTTAAAACGAGAATGGGAATACAGGAAATAAAACACAGCCAGAAGTGTTGGCAGGAGCATGAAGATCTCGGCATTGGCAATGTTGCCTTCAAAAAAGGGAATGCAGGTTAGAACCAGGAACAGTAAGCTCGATATTTGAGAAAACTTTTTTGATAAGAATTTCTGGGATAGTTTGTAAAAAACGATGATAGTTGGAATCATCCAGACAAATAACAGTAATCGGAACCCAAATACCGTTTGGCCTAAAGCGGCTAAATAATAGAGAGTGGGTGGTTTGTTGTCGTGAATCTGGGAATATAGTGTTAAGCCACTGTTAACAGCATGACCTAGGGTTAGATAAATACCCTCGTCGCCGTACCAGTACGGCTCAAATAGAGAAGGAAGTCGGAGAATAATAAAAAGCAAACTAGATAAGATCCAAAACAACATTAATTTATTTTATACTAGACAGCCTTTTTTTGGGTGGTTTTGTAATCAAGTCGTTTACCCAACATTAATCGAGTATGTGAATGGAGGCCGGGAAGGACTGACATGGTCAAAGTGGCAATTGGCATAAAAGGCCACTGGAGTAAATTTTTGACAAAATTCCAAAATCCTTTTTTTTGATCAACGGGACGTAGTTTCCAGTCGAGAATTATTAGGGTAAACAAAGGAATAAGACAGATGGTAAGAATGATGTTTGAAACTCTGGGTAAATTAAATCCAATGGTTGTTTGAAAAAAGTGAGGATTAAGAACAACTGGAAGCGAAGTGCCAAGAGTCAAAATAAACCAATTGGAAGACCAAATAAAATGGGTTTGAATTAGTTTGTAAATTCTAAGTACCCGGCGAATAAGGGGAATTTCGGTGTGAATTTTGGCTTGGGTTATAGCGTAAGGAATATCGACTGCTCCCCAGGCGTGACGAACACATTGATTATAACGGTTCTTAAGGGCATTAAAATAGTTTTTGCCATCCGGCGCATCGACAATAGTTGGCAAGAAGATGGGTTCGACGGCTGCTTTTCCGCCTGAGGCAAAGAATGATTGAAGAAATATGTGCCAATCTTCGGGAATGACGTCGGGATCCCAATAACCGGCCATGTCGATAAGTTTGTAGGAAGATGAATAGCAGGAATAGTTGAAGAATATGCCATCGGGCTCCTGAATGTTGGCAATGTGAATTACATTGCCCAATGTGCCAATAATTCTGATTGGTCCGGGAACGCTATTGATATTATGATGCCAAAATATGGGAGATTGCCAAAATCGAAAATAGCGATCTTTATGAGAAGCGAAGTTGTAGGTTAGAGCGGAAAAATATTTGGGGTGAAAAATAGTATCGACATCACAGGAGGTTAGGGTCAAATTGCGAATATCAAATATTTTTTTATCTATAAATTTCTTTTTAAAATATTTAGCCGCAAAGGCTTCGTTGCTATGTTTTCCGGCAGTTTCCCCGGGGGTATCTTGGGGATGTTCAGTAAAAGTTAAGCTACCAAAGGTAGATTTGTATTTGGAAGTAAAATAATCAATTGTTCTTTGATTATTTTCGACACCAGCCCGTTGTTCTTGAGCCAAAATAACATGAATCTTTTTGAGGTCGATGTCAATTTGAGCAGCTAAGGAACCAACAGCCATTTCAATGACTTCGACTGGCTCTTTGTAGGAAGAAATAATTATGGCATGATTGATATTGTCGTACTTTAGCCAATCGTCCTTTTGATGTTGCTGATATAACGCAAGCCAGTTGGTAGATTTTGAAGTTTGAATTTTAAAATAGCCAATAATGGCAAATATGGCGGATTTAAAGGATTGATAAAGCCAGTAGAGTAAAAAAGCAATTACAAAATAAGCGACTAATTTGGGTACGAGAAATGCCCCCCAGATGGGAAAAGTAATTGAAAGCCAAGCGAAGATGCCAGGGATCATTTCAAATATCCTATAGGTTGCCATGTTTTATATATTTTATAATAGTTTTAATGAGTTTGGAATCAGCGATAAGGACAACTGTAAACTACGCTAAAAAATATGGCTGTAGTTTAACATGGGAAGAATGCCGGGAAAGATTGATAGGATCGAAGAATTACGAATTAAGAATTACCCACCACGGCGGGCAGGCGAATTACGAATTTAAAAAGCAAAACAATAATAAATATTTTGAAAAGAAGCTGAAATTGGCTAAGGATTTGGTAATTAATCACTTGTCTAAATTTGACGATATTATAATGGTAGGAGCGACGGGATCGGTGGCTAGTAAATATCCAAAAAGAAATGATGATATTGACTTGTTAATTATCACCAAGGCGAATTGCTTGTGGACAACGAGGTTAAAGCTAAAGTTGTATTTGATGAAAAATGGAATAAAACACCGGAAGTTTGAGGAAAAACATGAAAATAATAAGTTTTGTTTTAATATGTGGCTAGATGATTCAGCATTAAAAATACCGCCAATAAAAAGAATATTAAAAAATGCGGTTGATTTGGTACTAATGATTCCCCTGCTGGATAGAAATAACTCTTATCAAAAATTTTTAAATAAAAACTCTTGGGCAAAGGAATACGTAGCGACGCCATATCTGAAGAAAATTACGAATTACGAATTACCCACCACGGCGGGCAGGCGAATTACGAATAATAAATTTTCATTACTAAACTGGATTGCGTATTGGGGTCAGTACTGGTATATGAAAAGTAAAATTTCTAACGAAATAATTGATATTCACCGGGCTTTTTTTCATCCCAAAGGATAAGTGATACAATAGAATAATGAAGGAATGGGGAATTAAATTGGGAGTGATGCTCCTGGGAATGTTTTTAGTATTTGTGTCCGTAGCTAAGGCTAGTTTTGAGATAATGGCCAAGGAGATGGGTGAAGATTCAATTAAAAATAGGTATCTTGAGTTTGTAATTAGGTACGAGGATGGGGTAACTTTACCAGCAAATTACGAGTTGCCCGACCCAGGCATGTTACCAAATAACCCATTTTATGGTTTTAAAAAAATTAGAGATTGGTTTTGGCTTAATTTTGCTTCCAAAGATAGTAAGGCAAAGGTGGTCTTGCTGATGGCGGAAAAGAAAATGGCTGAGGTTTCGGACTTGTTTGATAACGGGGATCACAAATTGGCAATTGAAGCTGGAAATGAGGTGCTGGATAAATTAGAATATGCGAATAGTATTTTGGAATCTGATATTCAATTAAAAAAACAAATATTCATGGCTGGGCACGCCTTTATGCAAATCGCATCAAAGGGAAGTGAAAGCTTTGATATGGACTCCTCAAAATACAATGATTTAATAAATAGAATTGGAAGTTGGAATGAGAAACAAGAAACAGAAAGGTATCTTTGGGATAAATAAGAAAATTATTTGGGGTGTTGCAGCTGGATTGGTGCTGATTTTTGTTGGCGGTTTTTGGCTATTAATTGGTAATATTCCTAATCCTAAAAAATTGTCTTCTGGAGAATACTCCGAAACATCTCAAATATTTGATCGTAATGGCGCTTTGCTTTTTGAAATGTATTCTGACAAAAGGAGAACTTCGGTATCGCTTGATGAGGTACCAGAATCAGTTATCAAGGCGACTCTGGCAATTGAAGATAATAATTTTTATCATCACCATGGATTTGATGTAAAAGGAATTCTGAGGGGGCTGTATAGAACTACTGTCGAAAAAAGGCTTCAGGGGGGTTCGACGTTAACCCAACAATTGGTAAAGAATGGCTTACTTACGCCGGAGAGAACTTGGAAAAGAAAAGCTAAAGAAGCAATACTGACGGTGATAACAGAGCTATTATATTCAAAAGATCAAATTTTGGAAATGTATTTTAACCAAACACCTTACGGAGGAACTATTTGGGGAATTTCGGCGGCAACAAAGGGAATTTTTAACAAAGAATTGAAGGATATTACTTTGGCGGAGGCGACACTGTTGGCCGGATTGCCGGGTTCACCGACGAAGTACTCCCCTTTCGTTCACCCAGATGCAGCAAAACAACGACAAGAGCTGGTAATTAAAAGAATGGAAGACTTGAAATACATAACTAAGGAAGAGGCCGATAAAGCTAGGGCTGAACCTTTAAATTATTATGTAAGTAAATCAAATATTAAAGCCCCGCATTTTGTGTTTTATGTTCGTGAATATTTGGTGGAAAAATACGGTGCCAAAGTAGTTAACGAAGGTGGCTTAAAGATCACAACATCTTTGGACTTGGCAATACAGGATTACGCCCAAGAAGTAGTAGCTTCGGAGATTGCCAAACTAACAAAATATAATGTGACAAACGGAGCAGTGGTAATAACAGCACCAAAAACTGGCGAAGTGCTGGCAATGGTGGGATCAAAAGATTATTTTGCCAACGATATTGATGGCAAATATAATGTGACAACGGCACTAAGGCAACCAGGGTCGTCGATTAAACCACTTAACTATGCAGTGGGAATTGAAACAGGAAAGGCGACAGCAGCCTCGATTTTTGAAGATGGGCCAACTTGTTTTGGAGTAGAAAATCAAAAAAATTATTGTCCAACTAATTACGGTGGTGCTTATCACGGAATACAAACATTAAGAAATTCTTTGGGCAATTCTCTTAATATCGCGGCTGTTAAAATGCTAAAGCTAAATGGACTGGAAACATTTGTAGCTTCCGCTTCAGCTATGGGAATCTCAACTTTTAAAAACGCATCGGATTATGGATTGTCCTTAACTCTTGGAGGTGGTGAAGTAATGATGACTGACATGGCAACTGCTTTTGGAGTACTGGCTAACCAAGGAGTCCGACAAGATTTAAATACAATCATTAAGGTGGTGGGGAAAGATGGCAAGGTGCTAGAAGAGCTAAATTATGTTCCGGGAGATCGAGTATTGTCGCGGGAAACTTCATATATTATCAGCCATATTTTGTCGGATGATGGAGCCAGAGGGATGGTTTTTGGACGAGGTTCGATGCTAAATATTAAAGATCATCCAGAAGTTTCCGTTAAAACAGGAACAACCAATGATCTTCGAGATAACTGGACTATTGGATACACGCAAGACTATGTAACAACTGTGTGGGTGGGCAATAATGATAATTCAAAGATGAGGGGAATTGCCTCCGGGACTACAGGGGCTAGCCCGATTTGGGGCAAAATTATGACCTATTTATTAAAAGAAAAACAAGTAAAAAAACTGACAAGACCGGCAGATGTGGTAGGAATGAATGTGTGTAATATGACTGGCGAATTACCACCAGAAGGAGGGTGTGATATGCATTATGAATATTTCAAAAAAGAATTCACACCAACCAATAAAACAACCTTGAAACAAAACGTATTAATCAATAAAGACACTGGTAGAATTGTGGTAGAGGGCGAAGAAGCACCCAACGCCGAATGGCAAGAACATTTGGTAATTAAGGACGCAACAGGGATAACTGTTTGTTTGGACTGTCCAAAAGTTGAGGGTGTTGAAATTAAGCCCCAATTGATTAGACCTTAGACTGATGAAAATATGGAAACAAACTACAAAAATATTGTTTTTTATAGGCTGGCCTTGGTGGAGATTGATTAAGTCGGGAGTGAAAATTTCGTTCCGATGGAAATGGGGTTTTGGACTGGGAAGTATTACTTTTTTAGTATTATCAGGAGTTATCACTTGGTTTTATTTTGAGGTAATAAACAAACTTCCAAGTATAGATTTAATCTATAACCCGCCCAAACTTTCAACAACAGTGACTGATCGAAATGGCCAATTATTGTATAAGTTTTATGATGGTGAAAATCGAACATGGACTCCGATTGAAAAGATACCTAAATCAGCGATAAATGCAACTATCGCGATAGAGGATAAGGAATTTTATAATCACAGGGGGGTGTCTTTGAGAGGGATGTTGAAAGCAATTTGGTACAACTTACGTAATCAGGATGAAAAGATGAGAGGTGGATCAACCATAACTCAGCAATTAATAAAAAACGTCTTTTTTTCAAATGAAAAAACAGTCACTCGTAAAATGAAAGAAATGGTTTTGGCATTTTTGGCTGAATCAAGAATGTCGAAAGATGAAATTTTAGAGAGATATTTAAATCAAGTTCCATTTGGAGGTGAGGTATATGGAATATCGGAAGCAACTTTAAAATATTTTGGCGAAAATGTGGAGGATATAAGTTTGGCGCAGGGAGCGATGTTGGCTGGTCTGATAGCTGCCCCATCTTCATATTCCCCTGCCAATGGCAATAGCGAGTATGCCAAAATGAGGCAAAAGCACGTTTTGGAAGAAATGGTTTTGTCGGGAATGGTGTCACAAGAAGAGGCTCAAAAAGCTCTGAATGAACCGATTGAAATTGCTGATCAACAAATTGCGTTACAATCGCCTCATTTTGTGTTCTATGTAAGAGATTATTTGAAAGAAAAATTTGGGCTGGATAATTTTATGGTCCGAGGGTTAAAAATCACCACGTCGCTGGATATGAATTTGCAAAATATGGCCCAAGAATATGTAAATTCGGAAGTGGAAAAGTCAAAAAAACTAGGTTTTTCCAACGGAGCAGCACTAATAACTTCACCAAATAGTGGTGAAATTCTGGCAATGGTCGGATCCAAAAATTATTGGGCCAAAGATATTGATGGTAAATATAACGTAACCACAGCCTTAAGACAGCCAGGGTCGTCAATAAAGCCAATAAATTATTTGTTAGCTTTAGAAAAAGGGAAAACTCCTTTTTCGATTATCGATGATAGTCCAATTACGTATAATATCGCTGGGCAAAAACCATATACACCAAAAAACTATACTGGAAAATATATGGGGAAAGTAACTTTGAAAACCGCTTTGGCATCATCTCTTAATACCCCCTCCGTTAAACTCTTGGCCGAAAATGGGGTAAGTAATATGATTGATTTGGCTGAACTTATGGGAATTACTACTTGGTCCGAAAGAGATAGGTTTGGTTTGTCGCTGGCTTTGGGGGGAGGTGAAGTGAAGATGACCGATATGGCAACTGCCTATGGAGTGTTTGCCAATTTGGGTAAAAGAGTAGATATAGACCCCATTTTGGAAATAAAAAATTATTTGGGAGAGACTATATATAAAAAGGAAGTGGTAGCAAAAGAAATCGTAAAACCGGAATATGCTTTTTTAATTGACGATATTTTAAGCGACAATGAGGCAAGAACTCCGATATTTGGAGCAAATTCAAAATTAAGAATTAGTGGAAAGACAGTAGCAGTAAAAACAGGGACTACAAATAATTTGAAAGATAATTGGTGCATCGGTTGGACACCGACGTATTTGGTGGCAACTTGGGTGGGAAATAATGATTCTGCTCCAATGAGTTGGGTAGCTTCGGGAGTATCGGGAGCTACACCGATTTGGAATAATGTAATGACTAATTTACTAAAAGACAAAGAGAACCAAAAATGGGAAGTTCCAGAGAATGTGGTTTATGTTGATGTTTGCGGTCGAAAAGGCTATTCAATAAAAGGAAAGACAAATATGAGTGAATGCTTGCCTTCACCTTCACCGACGACCACCGAAACCCACTAGTTACCGAAAACCGACCAATAAGAAAGCGAAGTAATTTTTGGAAGGTCAGGTTTTAGTATGTTGGCATTGTTTGAATTTAGATAAAGAAGAAAATTGCGACCGGGAGTAGAGATACCGACAACAATATCCTTTTCGGCGACGAGTTCTTTGTAGACTAAGCTTTCAGGCAGCGGAGAGTCGTCGATTGTGGTTAAACGGCTATTAACTTGTTCGAGGCCGGGAATAAGTGATGGTTTTTCACCATAAAAAAACTCGGAGTCGGGATTGGTGACTTTTAAATAAAAGGATTTAATGTCGGGATGTTGACTGAGAAATTGTTTTAACTCGGGGTTAAGAGATATACTGCCGGTCGACTGACTTGTTTTAACTTGGGGAAGGGAAAATGAAAGTGGTTTTGTTTTTAAACTGCGATAAGTCCAAAAGATAAGACTGAGGCTAATTGAACCAACCAATAATAAAGTTAAAGTGAGACGTTTTTTCTTGAGATTGGCAATTTTTTGAGCCGCTTCATTTTTGGCGACCTCTTCGGGGTTTGGAAGTGGAAGTTGAGTTTTTTTGTCGAGACGAGAGAGCATATCTATTTTTTATTATACAGTGTTAAAATATCCACCAATGCCGGAATATTTGTATAAATTACCCTTTGATGGGAAAGTGATGATATCCCAAGGATGGAATGGTCCATTTAGCCACCATAGAGTAGGGCAAATAGACATGAGATACGCAATAGATTTCCAGTTGCCTTTTGGAACCGAAGTAAAATGCGCAAGAAGAGGGAAAGTGGCGACGGTTTTTGATTTTAATAAAGATTTTTATACTGGATATAATCCGTCTTTGGGGCTTAATGTGCGGACAAATTTTGTAATGATCGATCATGAAGATGGGACAGCAGCTCTTTATTCTCACCTAAAATATCGTGCTTCTTCTTTGCAGCCAAAACAGATTGTTAATACTGGGGATATAATTTCACTAACTGGAGAGAGCGGGTGGATTCCTGTTAGCCATTTGCATTTTCAGGTTTTTGAATTTCAGAAACCATTTATTATAGGCGATTCAATTCAGGTGAGGTTTTCGAATTACTCTGGCCCAATGGAACATAATGAAATATTTGGTACTAGGATTTAATCTGCGATAAGGACAAAAGGCCGGGTTTGGCGCCGAGATGAGAAACGACTGAGGCAGAATTTTTAATTCCCCAATTTAAGCATTCGGGTAAAGATAAATTATGAAAAAGACCAGCAACAAAAGCCGACCCAAACGAATCCCCTGCGCCGGTTTCGTCGATTGGATCGGTGTTGATTATGGCTGAATAATAATGCTGATCACCGGATCGGACATAGGCACCGTCTCGTCCATTGGTGACAGCGGTAATTTTTGAACCAAAAGAATTTAATTTGTCCCAAAAATTTTGGTCTTCAAATTTTTTTGATGTTAGTTTTTCAGATTCAGTTCGGTTTAGTAATAAAAAATCGATGTGGGAAAGAAGTGGGATAAGCCTGGGTAGCTGATCTAGTTCTCGATTACCTGGGTTAAGAGAAACTTTAATGGAATGTTCGGAGGCAAAGCCGACAAGCTGTTCGAGAAGATCGAGATTGCCTTCGAGAGATGTAATGTATAACCAAGAAGTAGAGCTTAACTTATCCCAATTAATAAGATCTGTTTCGAGCCGAGACTTGCCTCGATTAGTCAAAATAGTTCTACCTCCGTCGGGAGCAACTAAAATAACCGAAAAATCGGTATATTCTTCGTTTTTTTTGATTAATAAGTCAGGGTTGACCTGATTGGCTATTAGGTCACGGTCAACATATTGACTGAGGGGGTCAGTACCCAATAAAGACATGCACGATGCTTTTAAACCAAGTCGAGAAAAAGCAACTGATGAGTTGGTTGCTCCACCACCGGAAGTAATTAGACTTTGAGTAATCTCGGTTTTGGCCGAATAAGGGAGACTTAGCATTTCCTGCTTAATGGCAAAATCGTTGGATTTGACAAAAATATCGATAGTGGCAGCTCCAATGGAAACAATGTCGTTCATGGTGAAACAAAAAGGGTTAATTTTTCTTTGACTACTTGAGTAACATCATCGATGACTGGTTTTAAAATTTCGTAAATTTTTTCGGTGTGGTTGATGGTAATTTGATTTTTCAGAGAAGAGAGAAACTTGAGGCGAAGGTCGGTATTGATATTAATTTTGACAACACCCTGATTGATGGCCAATTTTACCTGATCAAAACTGATCCCCGAACCACCGTGGAGAGTAAAAAAAGTATTGGGTAAAGTATTTTTGATTTCACTTAGAAGACTAATGTTGATATGCTCGGGAGCCAATTGATCAACTCCGTGAATATTGCCAATTGAAACAGCGAGAAGATCGGCTGATGTAGCATCAATAAATTCTTTGGCTTCTTGTGGTGAAGTTTGGGAATCGGGGGTGAGCGGATTAAATTCAACTTCAATTAAAGTGTTTAAATTGGCAGATTTTAGTTGGTCAATAAGAATTTTGGTGGTGGCCAGGTTGAGTTGAAAATCCATTTTGGAACCATCGAAATGAACCATATCCCAACCATGTCGAGCCAAAGAAAAAAGACGCTCAATGTTGTTGCCATGATCCATGTTGAGATAAATTGGCAGCCCTTCTTTGTTGGCTTTGCGGACTAACATCAACAGGCGTTCGGCTTGGATAAAGTTATCTTCACCGGTGGAAAGTTGAACGATACAAGGCAGGCCGGTTTCTCGGACGGCTATTTCTACGGCTTGGTAGATTTCAAAAGAATCGATATTAAAAGCTGGCAGAGCAAAATGTTTGGCTTGGTAATCGGATAGAAGTTCTTTTAGAGAAATCATAATATTTTTTTAATTGAATTAATTATATCTTTTTGGCTGATACCATAATGGTCGTAGAGAGTTTGATAATCCTTGGCTGACTGGCCAAACTGATTATTAATACCGAGATGAATAAATTTGGGATGTAAATTGTTGGTGAGAATTAAATTAGCAATAGCATCGCCAAGTCCCCCATTCTTTTGATGATCTTCGATAACGATAACTCGTCCGGTTTTTTTGACTGATTGTAGAATGGTCAATTCATCGAGTGGTTTGATCGAGGAAACATTGATAATTTCTAGTGAAAATTTGTCGATACCGAAAGCTTGAGTTAAAACCGGACCATAACCAAGAATAGTCACGTCGGTGCCTGACTTGAGAACATGAGAAGTGCCAATGGAAAAACTTAGTTTACCGGGAAAAACTACCGGAGTAGATGGCCGAACTAAACGGATGTAGGACGGTTTTTGACTTCGGGACACGGCTTTGATGATTTTTTGAGTTTCGATGGCATCAATTGGGGCGAAAACTTCCATGTTGGGCATGGTTCTCATGAGAGCAACGTCTTCAAGCATTTGATGGGTGGCGCCAAGATCGCCAGTCATCAGACCGCCATGAGATCCGACTATTTTGACATTTTGACGGTTATAACAAATAGATTGCTTAATGACTGACCAATTGATACCGGGAGAAAAACAGGCATAAGTTACCAAAAAGACAGTTTTACCCGATTTGGCCAAACCAGCGGCAACCCCAGCGGCATTGGCTTCGGCAACACCACATTCGATAAATCGGGAGCGAAATTTGTTGGCAAATTTGTCAAGAGCTACCGATGATTTTAGATCAGCACTGACAACATAGATATTTTGATTATCAGAGGCCAAATCAACTAGTGTTTCGCTAAAGGAGGCTCGGATTGATTCAATCTTGGGTACTGAGCTCATGTTGGGCTTGAAGATATAAATTTTGGGGTAAACTTTTGACATCATGATATTCGAAATTATTTTCCATATAGGAAATGCCTTTGCCTAAAGTGGTTTTGGCGATGATACAGGCCGGATAAATAGTTGATTCTTTGGCTTTTTTAATAGCTTTGATAAGAGAGGGGAAATCGTGGCCATCGACGGTAGTGACTGTCCAGCCAAAACGAACGTACTTGGATGCCAATTCTCCCATGGGCATGATATCGCTAGTTTTACCGTCAATTTGACTGCCATTGACATCGATAATGTTGATTAAGTTGCCCTGATGATATTTGTTGGCAAACATTACTGCTTCCCAAATCTGACCTTCGTTGTGTTCACCATCAGTGGTTAGACAAATAGTATGACGATCTTTGTCGCCCAGGGCTAAACCAGCGGCAAAGGATAGCCCTTGGCCAAGAGAGCCGGAGGAATACTCTACCCCAGGAACCTCAATTGACTCATGCCCCTGGAGAGGTGAGCCAAATTCGGCAAATTGGGCTAATTTATCTTTGGGAAATTTACCAAGTCGACGTAAGACGGCGTAGTGAGCCAAGCAAAGATGCCCAGCAGATAGGATAAAATGGTCTTTGTCAAAATTAAATATATCAGAAAAATAGAGAGCGATGATTATATCAAGTGATGATAAGGCTCCGCCGATGTGACCAAATCCGGCCGAATTTACGGTCTCGAGAATATCGAGGCGGAGTTCTCGGGCGATGGCAGTTAGAGGATGATCGGTTGATTTTTTGAAAAACACTATATTAATAATAGAGCAAATTTGGCAAAATGACTGTGATATATTATGTAACTGTGCAAGATTTTTATCAAAAATATTATTTGGGACTGAGGACGTACATAAAAAGAAAGATAAACGATGATGATACGGTAGAAGAATTGGTAAATGATGTGCTGATGGCGGCTTACAATGCCCTACCGAATTTTAACGGGAAATGTAGTGAATTTTCTTTTGTTTGTAGTATCGCCAATAAAAAAGTAATTGACTTTTATCGTAAAAAAAAGATAAAAACAGTGTTGTTTTCAGCCAACCCAGTGTTTGAGGAGATAGCTGACAAAGCAATAAACCCTGAAAGAGATGCCCTTAAGAATGAGCTAAAAGAGGAAATCAAGGCTACCTGGCAAGAGATTAGTGAAGGATCGAGGAAATTATTGCGACTTAAATATATAAGCGACTGGAAAATTGACAAAATTGCTAAATTGATGGGGATGAGTATAAAGGCAGTTGAGTCGAGGTTGTTCCGGGCGAGAAAAGAATTTCAAAAAGAATATTTAAATGCTAAAAAAAAGGCTTACAAATATAGCGAAACTGACGGGACTGATAGGGGTTAGACAGGGATTTTTTTTGACACGAAATTGGTATTTGTTGCTTACAGAACCATTCATAACAATAAAGAATATTAGAGAGACAAAGGATAAGTCGCAGATATTTTTAATCGGACTGACGGCGTTGTCGCCGGTGGGGATATATATAATATTACGGATACTGTGGGATTTGTGGAAATATGGAGAAATACTGTGGATGACGGGAAGAGTGTTTTTGGTGATGGGGATTGTACAGGCGATAATTCTTGGATACTTGGGGTATTGGGTGTTAAAAGTTTTTAAGGAGAATTAATGACTAGTACTGGTTGGGTTGCGCTATCAAGAGAAAGAGGAGGAAGAAATATGGAACAAACTGTTTGTCCGAATTGCGGATTACCAGAGCTTAGGCCACGGGCAAAATGTGCGAATTGCCATCAACAAATGCCAACATTGGGATCAATTAAAGCGAGAGAAGGTGGAATGATGGTGCGATTTAATCACGATGGTTCGGTATTCTCAATAAACGGTGAGAGAGTTGGGATAGACGTAACTGATGAATTGGCATCGAGGAATAGAGTGGCAGTAAAAGCAAATAGGTAAGTTAAAATTGGAGGATGAATCAAATTATTTTGGATACGTTTTGGAGGACGGCGGCGGAAAGACAGGAAATATTTTTTAGAAAAATTAAAGGCGAGAAAGTATTAACTGATGATCAAATATATTTGCAATACAAATTCTGCAATGTGTATAGAGCTTCGGATAGAGTGTCGCAGTTTTTGATTAAAAACGTAATTTACGACAAGAATCGAAGTGAAAAAGAAACAATCTTTCGAATATTTTTGTTCCGGCTGTTAAATAGAATTGAAACTTGGGAAAAGTTGGGAGAGGTGGAGTTGGGAAGCTTGGAAGCTTTAAGCAGTAAGCTGGATGAATTAAAAAAAGAGGGACCGATATACGGAAATGCTTTTATACTTTGTGCTAATAAAGTTTTTGGTTTTGAAGAAAAACATAAAAACCATTTAAAACTGTTGGAGACAGTTTTTGAAAATGGTAAAAGTGAGAAAATTCTAAACTCTAAAAGTCTAAAGGAGCTTTTCTTAAATTTAAAAGAGTTGCCGTTGATTGGGGATTTTATGGCATACCAGCTGGCAATAGATTTTAACTACTCCCCTATTTTTAATTTTGATGAAAATGATTTTACGGTGGCCGGACCAGGGGCAATAAGAGGGATTGAAAAGGTGTTTGGAAAAACCAAAGATTACGAAAATATTATTTATTGGATGGTAGAAAATCAGGATAAAGAATTTGAGAGGTTGGGGTTGAACTTTAAAAACTTGTGGGGAAGGAGTATGAAAGCGATTGATGTGCAGGGCTGGTTTTGCGAAACGGATAAGTACTGCCGGGTAAAGTTTCCGGAATTAAAAAGTAATCGAAAAAAAATAAAAAGTACCTATCGACCAACTAACGGGAAGATTGAATATTTTTACCCACCTAAATGGAGAATAAAGTTGTAAAATAATGACCATGGATACGAAGTATCGACAGAAAATATTGGAGCTGACAAGAGAATATCGGGACGTATTAGATAAAATAGATTTTTCACATGATAGTAACCATATTTTTAGAGTTGAGCGTTTGGCTAAAGAGATTGCTGAGGATGAAGGTGGAGACTTAGACGTCATTGAGGCGGCTGCCCTAATTTTTGATATCGCCCGTGATTTGGAAGATAAGGGCAAAATTGATGATCATGCTGAAGAAGGGGCTAATATTGCACGTATTATTCTGAATAAAATTGATTTCCCGAAAGACAAAATTGAGAATGTGTGTCACGCAATTTACGTTCACAGGAGAAGTAAAACAAGAGTTCCGACGACCTTAGAGGCAAAAATCTTAATGGATGCTGATTATTTGGATGCGATGGGGGCGATGGATGTGGCAAGATCAATTTCTAGCTCTCTTCAATCTGAAAAATATAAGCGACCGATTTACATTGACAAACCTTATGAGGATGGAGATGAAAATATTTCAGCGATTCACTTTATGATTTACCAATTAACACATGATAAACACCATCCCGATTATTTCTATACAAAAAAGGGCAAAGAGATGGCTAAGGGTAGATATCTCTTCTTGAAAATGTTTGTGGAACAATTTCTTGATGAGTGGCAGGGTGTAAAATAATGCACTAAGGTATAATTGTCAGATGAAAAAAATAATCGTGGTGACGGGACTTGGTGATAACGGAATAGCGACAGAATTGGCGACAAGAGGATGGAGAGAAGAAGGATATGAGCCAATCGTTTTTGTACCGGAATGGGAAAAGGAAGAAAATATTGAGAAAAAAATTGAAAGGTTAGAAAAGTTGGTTGACAAAGAAAAACCAAAAGTGATTTTGGGAATTTCGGCAGGAGCAAGCTTGGCCTTGAATGTTTTTGTCCAAAATAAGGATAAGGTGGGTAAGATGGTTTCGGTGTGTGGAAGATTAAGATTTGGTTGGTCGGAAAATGTAATTTCGAGGAAACTTCAGGAGAATACTTTAAAAACAAAAGCATTTTACGAATCGGTTGAATTGGTAGAAACTTATATAAGTAAATTGAGCGAGGCAGATAAAAAAAGAGTTTTAACTTTTAGCTCAGAACTGGGTGATGAATTAATTCCAATAGAAACTTCACAATTGGATGGGGCGACAAATATTATGATTCCGATTGGTGGGCATTTGTTGACTATTACGGCCGTGTTGACGAAAAATTTTGAAGAGATAAAAAAGTTTGTTGAAGATAATTGAGTACTGTTGGAGTAAAATAAACTAAGATGAAACAAGCAACTTTGGTTTTATTGTTGGACAATGATCGAGTTTTATTGGCCATGAAAAAACGAGGGTTTGGAAAAGGCAGATGGAATGGAGTTGGGGGAAAACCAAATGATAACGAAAGTATTGTTGAAGCAGCTATCCGGGAAACGCGGGAGGAGATAGGAGTAGAGGTTGAGGCATTAAATCAGGTGGGAACACTAAATTTTAAATTCTTAAATAATCCTGATTGGGACCAAGAAGTGTTGGTGTACACATCTCACAGTTGGAAGAATAATCCTACTGAAAGTGAGGAAATGGCACCAAAGTGGTTTAACTTTAAAGAAATTCCTTATGATGAAATGTGGCCAGATGATATATATTGGTTACCAAAAGTTTTGGAAGGTAAAAAAGTGAAGGCGGAATTCGTTTTTGGACAAGGGGATAAGGTTGAAAAGATGAATGTACAAGAAATGTGAGTTCTGGACCGAGGGGTGCCATTGGTGTTGATAAAAAGATAAGAATAAACGTAGTATATTCAAGATGCTAAAATCAGCTATGAAAATAATTTTTTTGACGGGCAATAAAGGTAAATTAGATGAAGCAATAAAAATTATTCCTGAAATTGAGGGACGAGAGATTGATTTATCAGAGATTCAAGAGATTGATGCCAAGAAGATAATTGAAAGTAAGTTAACTGAGGCTTCTAAACACCTCGGTAACAGTTTAGTTGTAGAAGACACCTCTTTATATATAGGTGGGTTAAACGGACTACCCGGACCGTTGATTAAATGGTTTATGAAGACAATTGGAAATGATGGATTAGTTAAAATTGCTAATAATTTTGGTAATACAGCAGAGGCTAGGACCTTGATTGGATATTTGGAAAACGGAAAGACGGAGTTTTTTGAAGGGACAATTAAAGGCAAGATTGTTGAACCAAGAGGTGAAAACGGTTTCGGTTGGGATACTGTTTTTCAACCGGAGGGATATAAAAAAACATTTGCGGAAATGAGCACAGAAGAGAAGAATGCAATCAGTCATAGAAAAATTGCTTTGGAAAAGTTGAAAGAGTACTTAAGAACGAAATAGGTGGGTCCAAAAAAGATGTTCCATCGATGAACAAATTACTGTATTCAACAGTACTAGAGTAAAATAATTGAATGACAATTGATACACAAAAATCAGTTTTTAGTGAACCCGAAACTGTTCATATTGGGCAGTTAAAGAAAGACCTGACTCCCCTAAGTCTTCGAATTGGTGATTTAGTAAAAAAATCTGACCTGGTGATGATAGGTGAAGGTAATCATTTTGATAAGCAGACAAAAAGATATTCTGAGCAAATCTTTAGACAGGTTATTGAATCAGCAGACAGAAGACCCATCGTTTTTCTTGAAGCTAGGAGTGTTGAAGATCAAGTAATTAATCATTTTGATTACGCTGTTAAGTATTGTGAGGAAAACGGTATTCCTTATTATGCGATTGATACCGCCAATACTAGTCATGATAGTGGTCTTCGCCCAGAAAGAGATGCAACGATGGCAGAGAACATTGAAATGTACATGAAAAGCAATCCTGGGTGTGTGGGAGTTTTTGTTGGAGGTTCAAACCATTGTAATAAAGAAGGTACACATTTGAGAGATCTAAGCGAACAATATAACGATGGTTATAATTACGAAAACGCGGCATCCTTACTCATTAAAAAACTAAGAGTGGGTTCTGTTTTATCTCATTATATGGATCGCGGGGAAGTGCTTGCAAGTAGCGTTGATTCAAGTGAAGAGTTAATGTGTCTACCGGGTAGATATTCTGGTTTTTATGGCTCAAAAGAAATTTCAGACTTTAGTAAGGTGTTACCTTTGAGAAGGTTCGTAAGCGGAAGATCTTTTGATTTGGTCACTTTTATCCCGACATTAGAAGCTCGTATCTGTAAATTATTTGGCAAAAATACCGATGGAAAGGTTACATACATTGACGAAGAAGGAAGGTAAATTGTGAGACCCGGGCGGGAGTTGAACCCGCCTGAAAGGTTTTGCAGACCTCTGTATAACCGCTTTACTACCGGGTCGTTTTTAGAACCTGCCCGCAATCGCTGAAGCGATAGCTTCTGCAGGCGGGCTAAGCCTATTTTATCAAAATATGAATGAATATGGATATCTTGCCGACTTAATAAATACATATGAGACCAAATTCATTAGAGAGATATTGTAGAGTTTTAGAAATTGAAAAAAATATAACTAATTCACAGCTCGTACTTGCTCGATGCGGAGAGTTTCGAGAATGTACCGGTTGTAAAAAATTAGGAGGCGAGAATAGACAAACAGTCGCCCTAAAAGGCATGGTTGCCAGAGTGAAGGATAAAGTAGTTGAGGCAGATTTGGCGTAATTATGGCTGAATATTGTGGAAGGGTTTTGGTTCCAAAAAACGTTGTAATTACTAGAGAGCGAGGTTGTCAGTTTGGTTCGGGCGAATATACAAGATTGGGGGTACGATGTGGCTCAGTTGATGGTTTAAATTCAAAACAAACTAAGGAGTGTCAAAGCTGCATCAATTTCTATTTCGTTGCCCGAGAAAAACAGCAAGATTTGGGAGCCTACCAATCTGTTTATGCTGGAATTGAAACTTATTGATTGCCAACAAGTAATCCACCCCACTCGACGAGGGTGAAGCCGGAGCGAGGAATTGAGGTTAGTTTTTGCGGAGTCAAAGAAACTGGTTTTTGAAGACCTTCAAAGTCTAAAAATACTCGGATTACAGTGTCGGGTTGAGGTGAGACTGATAATGGGGCAAGCTGATTCATTCCTGATGTAGTAATCCAAGATAACCTAACATAAGGTGTTTTTGGTAATTTATCGGCCCAAAAATCCATAAAATCGGCAGTCTCTTGGGAATTTAAACCAAGAGTGTTGAGATGTGATTTTATAGTAGAAACTAAATTTTCTTGCGAAACCACAAAACCTATTCTACTCAAATCAGGATAATTGCCGTGACCTAAACCTTCCCAAAATAAATTTGGATAAGACTGACCTTGATAATCAAGCTGACCACTTGGGTGGGCTAAAACTGTCCAACCGTTTTGAGGGTAGATAGGTTCGGACTTGGAAATATTTGCACCCACTTGGACTGTAACTTGGGTATCCTTTGGTGGATATAGATAAATTACGGGCTTACCACACTCGACCATGGGGGCATATTCACTATTAACGTAAACTATCCAATCGCCAATGGGATCCTGATATAGGAAATGATTATTCTTCTGGGCAAATTCATCAATGCTTAAATATGGAGGAGCACCATCATAATCGCGGCCAGCTTTGTAGCTTCGGTAAAGTGTTTGGATTAATTCATTTCCAGTACTTTTGATTTGATAAATCTTTTTATCGCTAATCCCAGTGACAAAACCTACTTCTTGTTTGTCATTTAGAATTGAATTGCCATTTTTGATTACAGTGTTGGCTGAACCAAGACCGCATTTAAAAGGAATCCCCTGCTCATAGGCATCCTTGTTGACGCCAGTGGAGTTAAAGGTAACGGAAGGGACACGGTTGTCGCTAAAAACAATACTCTCGGAGCGATAATTAAGCAAGGTAGAATCGGCTAATTTTAAATACACTTCACGACCAAAAATATTTGAGCTTTGGTAGGCATCGGAATAAGTGGCGTAAAAATCGCCACTTTTAGAAGTGTCGACTTTGACAGGATCCTTTAGTGAAGGAAAGAATTGGGAAGAAAAGGAGGCTGGCGCGACTGTAAAGACTTTGCTACTAGAGGCTAGAATGTAGTCAGATGGTAAAAGGCCGAGCGGGTTGTGGCTGATAAATTTGATTCTGGTTTTGTCAAAAATCTTTTCGAGGTCATTTTTTAAATACTTATCGGTGATAAGAGATTCAACTAAGTAGAATTGACCATTGTCTTTGACAATACGAAAAATATAAGGATTGCCAGGACCTTCAAAACGAACAAATGAAACGAGTAATTCGGCGCCTTTGTCGAATTTACCGACGGAGTAAGTACCAGACTCATCAAATGAGTATCCAGGAGACATTGAATCTTGGTTACTATTTTTATTAAGGACATCGGGATTGGTGGTTTTGACTGGAGCAGTCCAGGCCAATTGGCCAAATTCGCCGGATTCAACAGTTGTTGGTGATGAGCTAATTTCGGGAGAAGGCACTGGAGAAGGCTGCGGTGATGGAATGATAGAAATATCGGGAAGTTGGGAGGGGACAAAAACATAGTTGTAGACAGCAAAAGCAGAACCGGCGACTAGCAGGCCAATTAATATACCCAGTGCTATGGGAGGAATTTTAAATTTTGGTTTGGGGGGAAGTGGGGCTAAAACTGGGGTGGGCTCGGGTGGGATTAAATTATTTTCTCTCATAGATTAGTTTACCCCAAAAATAGTCTTTGGTGAGGTTTGAACTGTTGGGAATTGTGTCAAAAAAATCGGAGATCAGTTTTTTCTTCTCGGCTCCGATGATAAGTTTGTTTTCTTTTATCGGAAGAAAAGACTTGCTGACAAATTCTGGAGTTTCAATTTGGCCGATAACAAAATTGGGTAGGGTGGAATTATCAAGAAAGAAGTTGGAGCCATAAAAAAAGCGATCACCTAAAGTGGTTTGATTTTGGTTGCGATCTAGTGGATAAGGCAGGTGGATAGAGGTCATGACTTGAGATTTTTGATGGATTCCCCGCGAATAATAACCAAAAACATGAGTGGTCGTTTCATAGTCAGGATTGCCATTGATAAAACCAGAATTAGTATGGGAATACAGGGTAAATTTTTTGGATTGGGAAAATTTAGTTAAAAGGTAAAGTGATTGTGGACTATCGACTTCAGAATTAAGAATCGATAAATGGTTTAAATTTTGAAGTTTATCGATAGTATAGGCGTCGTGGACTTGGGCGAGAGTGGCTGGTAAATAGTGGGAAAAATCGACTGAGGCAACGAGCAAACAATCGGAATGGCAAACTTGGACAATTTTGCTAAGCAACGAATCAAGCGATTCTTGGCTAACTTTTTGGCCGATGATGATGGGGTAGACTGAAGCCTTGGGGAAATAGGTTTTGAGATCGGTTAAGGGGTTGAAAATAGTGTGATCATTTTTGACTAAATTGTTGTTAACCGGAAGGTCAAAATTTTGGTCGGCAAATTTAATTTTGCCGGTGCTTAAATCCCAGTTCTGATCGGAAATATTGATTTGGTTTTGATTATGAGAAAAATGATCGGGGCCGATGAGAATTATTTTGTTGGTAATTGGGCGTTTTTTAGAAATCTGCTGTAAAAATTCCTGGCGGGTTGAGGCGACGAGATTGTGATGAGGCAGGACAATGGCGGTGGGCTGAAAGAGGGACAAGAATAGGGTACTAATGAAAGTGAAGATAGTTTATTATAAAAGGATGAAGAAAATATTGTTGACCCTTGTGTTGGGTTTGCTATTAGTTGGTGGCGGAGTGGGAATTGGAAAATATATATTAAGCGATAAGCAGGAAGCTGTAAGTGTTAAGCAGCAAGATAAATATATTGTGTTTGCGATGGAGATTTGGGATCAGATAAAAGAGAATTATTGGGAAAAAATATCGGATGATGAACTAGCAAATATTTACCTATTGGCCGTGGACAAATTGACCAATACTTCGCATGCGTTAAAAACCAAGGACAAGGCGGGGGTAGAAACGCTATTGAATGAATCGGTTAAAGAAATTAAAGATGACAAAAAGAAAGAATTTGCCGCTACTTTGGGGGATATGGTGTTGGCGAATTTGAAACCTTTTGGCAGGTCAAGGCTATATGCTGAAAAAGACCAACAAGCTTTGAGTAATGTAGTAAATAATGTGAATCCGGAAGTGGATAGATTTGCCGACTTAGGAGTGGAAAAAGATGCCAGCGATACTGAAATTAAGCAGGCATTTGAGCAAAAAAGTAAAGAGGCGACAACTGCCGCTCAAAAAGAAGCGGTGACACAAGCTTATGAAGTATTAAAGGACGAGGCGTCGAGAAAGACATATGAGGTGTCGGGGGTCGAGCCAACAATTGAGTACAAATTGTTAAACCCCCGAGTTTTTTATACTCATTTGACTAAATTTTCACCAACTACTTTGGAGGAATTTGCTCGAGTGACGGAAAAAGTTGATAAAGGAAGCTCTTTGGACACATTAATTTTTGATCTTCGGGGAAATATTGGTGGAGCAATTGACGGACTCCCCTACTTTTTGGGACCATTTATTGGGCCAGATACTTTGGGATACCAATTCTATCGACAGGGCGAAAAGGAAAATTATTTTACTAAAACTGGATGGATGAATAGCTTGGTACGTTACGATAAAGTAATTATTTTAATCGATGAAAATTCCCAATCGACGGCAGAAGTGATGGCGGCTAGTTTGAAAAAATTTAATGTGGGAGTGGTGCTGGGCAATACAACCAAGGGTTGGGGCACGGTAGAGAGGGTGATTCCACTTAAAAACCAGATTGCTGATGATGAAAAGTTTTCGCTTTTCTTGGTTCATCGGGTAACACTAAGGGATGATGGACAACCAATTGAAGGTCGGGGTGTTGATCCGGCAATATCGATTGCTGATCCAAATTGGAAAAAAACTCTGCTGAATAAATACAATTTTCCAGAGATTGTGAAAGCGGTGGAAGAGGTGCTCAAGTAGAGACGTTCTGCAGAACGTCTCTACTTTTATTTTTTTACATCATCCCATCCATTCCACCTTGTGGCATGGCGGGTTTTTTCTCTTCCGGAATGTCGGCGATAAGGACATCCGTTGTTAAGATCATGGTTCCAACTGAGACAGCGTTGGTTAAGGCTGATTTGGTTACTTTGGCAGGATCAAGAATTCCAGCCTCGGTCATTGATACCATTTCTCCTGTAACAGCGTTGTAGCCAATATCGGATTTGGGATCAGATTCTAAAGCGTCTTTGATCCGGCTAAAGATAAAGCCAGGATCCTCACCGCAATTTAGAGCTAATTTTCTGATAGGTTGCTCGAGAGCGAATTTGAGAATATTTAGACCAACTTGCTCCTCATCGTTATCAACTTTAACCGTGTCGAGAATTGAAGAAGCTTTGTAAAGAGATACACCACCTCCTGGAAGAATGCCTTCTTCAACTGCGGCTTTGGTGGCTCCAACAGCATCTTTGACTCGTTCGAGACGTTCTTTCATCTCGACTTCGGTGGCTCCACCGACTTGAAGAACAACAGCTCCACCGGCTAATTTGGCGATTCTTTCTTGGAATTTTTCCTTGTCGTAATCGGAAATTGATTTGTCAATTTGGGCGCGAAGTTGTTTGACTCGAGCATCGATTTCAGCTTGAGAACCGTTGCCACCAATTATTCTGGTTTTATCCTTGTCGGAAGTTACCGAGTCGGCCTGACCACAATACTCGGTAGGTTCGGCGGTATCAAACTTGATACCTAACTCATCGGAAATTACTTTTCCGCCGGTAAGGACGGCAATATCTTCAAGCATAGCTTTACGTCGATCACCAAAGCCAGGGGCTTTGACGGCTAAAACCGAGAAAGTGCCACGAAGTTTGTTGATGACTAAAGTTGATAAAGCTTCACCTTCAATGTCTTCGGCAATAATGACAAAGCTTTTGGTGATCTTGACCAATTTTTCCAGAAAAGGAAGAATGTCTTGGATTGAGGAGATTTTTTTGTCGGTAATAACAATGTAAGGTCGCTCAATAGTGGCCTCCATAGTTTCAGTATTGGTGGCAAAATAGGCAGAAAGGAAACCATTGTCAAATTCCATTCCAGAAGTTTCTTTGGTTTCTAGGTCCATCCCCTTGCCTTCTTCGGCGGTGAGAAGACCGTCTTTGCCAACTTTAACAACAGCCTGTGCAATTACTTTACCTAATTTGGCATCGCCAGCAGAAATAGTGGCAACTTGCTCAATACTATCAAGGTCAGTTATTTTGATTTCTTTCTTTTGCTTGTCTAGTTGAGCCAGAAGAGCCGAAAGTCCTTTTTCCAAACCACGTCGAATAATCATGGGATTGGCACCAGCAGCAACATTTTGAAGACCTTTGTTCACTATTGCTTGAGCCAATAAAGTAGCGGTGGTGGTACCATCACCGGCTGAATCATTGGTTTTGGAGGCGGCTTCTTTGAGAAGTTGAGCTCCCATATTTTCGTAAGCATCGGCTAATTCAATTTCCTTAGCGACACTGACACCATCGTGGATGATTGATGGTCCACCCCATTTGCGATCAAGACCGACATTGCGACCTTTTGGGCCGAGAGTGGTGGTGACGGCATCGGCGAGAATATTAATACCTTTGAGAAGTGAGTTTCGGGCATCTTGTCCGAATTTTAGTTGTTTTGCCATATAAATCTCCCTAAATCCCTCTTTGACAAGAGGGACTTAATTAATAATTATTTTTCAGAAATGACGGCCATGATGTCGTCGAATTTTAAAATTAATAAATCCTCATCTCCATCTTTATATTCCTTTCCACCCCATTCGCGGTAGATTACAACGTCGCCAACGGCACAAGGTGATTCTTTTTTGGTTCCACTGTCGGAAATATAAACATCACCAATAGCGAGGACCGTACCTTGTTGAGGTTTTTCGTCGTGTGATTCACTTAAAACAATTCCTGAGGGGGTAACTTTTTCTTTTTTTTGCGGCTTGATTAAAAGGTAGCCGGCAACTGGATGGATGTTGGTCATAAAATTTAATTACAAATTAATAATTACGAATTAAGAATTATAAGATCGTTTAGTAGTTTAGCACTCTTTTGCTAAGACTGATAAGATTATAATAAAGTTAAATTGAAGTTCAAGAGATAAAATGAAATTAATTAAAAAAATATTCGGAGATTTTGTTTTGAATTATCGCCAAGACGACAAATTTATTGGTCAGAGAATTGCATTGGATAAATACGAAAAATATGAAACAGCGATGATCCGTAGTCAGGTAAACAAAGACTCGGTGGTAATAGATGTGGGGGCGAATATTGGTTATTACACCCTACTATTGGCCAAATTTGCGAAGAAGGTATATGCTTTTGAACCGGATACAGAAAATTTCGAAATACTTAAAAAAAATGTTGAAGAAAATAATTTAAAGAATGTTGTGTTGGTTAATAAGGCGGTGGGAGAGAAATCATACAAAGGGTATTTGATAAAAGATAAAGAGAATTTTGGAAACCACAAATTCAATCCCTCTAAATCTCCCTTTGACAAGGGAGACTTAATTTCGTGTATAAGTTTGGATACATATATTAAGGAAAAGATTGATCTTATTAAAATTGATGTTCAAGGATATGAACCAAAGGTGTTAAAGGGGGCGAAGAATTTGATAAAAAAATACAAACCAATTTTATTTGTCGAAAGTGAGAAAGAAATAAAGGAAGACGGTTATAGTACTTGGAGCATTAATGATTTTGCCGAAACTCCGTGGCCGATATGGAAAGGGTTTGCTATCAAAAATAATCACGGATATGCGGATTTGTGGATGAAGAAAAGATTTGAATTAAAGGATTATTGGACGATGGTAAAAAACGTGAACTATAAAAAATGGATTAAAGGTATAATTGGATTGTGAAAGTTACAATTCTTGGGACAGGTACTTTTAATATTTCAAAGGAAAACTCAGGCCCGGGCTATTTGGTTAGGGCGGGTAAAAAACTTATCCTTGTTGACTGCGGCCCCGGCACGTTATTGAGATTGTCTGAGCTAGGGATAAAACCGGAAGAACTTGATTATATTTTTTTAACTCATTTTCATGCGGATCACACTTCTGATTTGTTTGCGTTGCAGATGAGTTTACGATTAAAGGAATTTGAAAAAGTCGAATACAAAACACCAATAATATATGGACCAAAAGGGATAAAGGAGTTTACGAAAAAACTTTCAACTTTATACGAACTCCCAGCGTTTGATGATTACGAAAAAATCATTTATAAGGAATTTCTTGATTTGATTGATTTAGACGATTTGCGAATAAAAACTTTCCCGGTCAAACATGTGGCATTTGGCAAAGAGGCTTCGGCTTACGCCTTAAGGTTTGAATTTGGTGATGAAATATTGGCATTTTCGGGTGATACCGTTTTGTGCGAAGGATTAAAAAAGGCTTCTGATAGGGCGGATTTATTTATCTGCGATTCTTCGTACCCAAAAGGAATGCGCAACCTGGCGCATATGGATGCTGGAGAAATCGGAGAAATTGCCAACGAAATGAAAGTTAAAAGAGTTGTACTTACCCATATTTATCCATCGTCATTTAAGTTTAATTTGGTAGAACAAGTGAAAGAAAAGTTTGGGGGTGACGTCGTTGTGGGAAATGATCTGATGGAACTTGAAATATAAAATTTTGAATTGAGTATAATGAATTCAATATGGCAAAGATAACAAAAGTAGTAGCAAGAGAAATTTTAGCTTCGGGAGGAGCACCATCACTGGAAGTTACGGTTGAGCTGGACACGGGAGCAATTGGAGAGGCATCGGTAAGTTATGGGGCGTCGGCGGGATCGTTGGAGGCGACAGTGTTGTTGGATAAAGATGAAAAACGTTATAACGGTAAAGGAATGCTACTGGCTGTTAAAAACATTAATGAAGAAATTGCTAACACCGTAATAGGAATGGAGGCAAATGATTTGCCGATAATTGACCAAAGAATGATCGAGCTGGATGGGACAGAAAATAAAAGCCGATTGGGAGGAAACGCAATATTGGGTGTATCGATGGCGGTGGCGAGAGCTGAGGCGAATAATCAACATTTGTCATTGTGGAAATTTCTTAAACTAACTTATGGTTTATCGGAAGAGATAAAAATGCCCAAACCTATGGTAGTAATGATAGAGGGTGGAAAACATGCCGACGAGACGACTGATTTGCAGGAATTTTTGATTTCATCACTGGGCGAGAAAAAAGCCTCTGAACATATCCGAGTTCAAATCGAAATTTATGAAGCTTTAAAAAAGATTTTAAAAAGAGAGGGGTTGTCGATTAATGTTGGTAACGAAGGGGCTTTTGCGCCAAATGGAATTGTGTCGAATGAAAAACCAATGGAGTATTTGGTGGAGGCAATTAAAAACGCTGGATATATCCCCGGCACTGATGCCGGAATTTCGATAGACGCGGCAGCATCTGAATTTTCTCCGAAAAATTCGGAGTCGTCAGTTGTCAGCTATCAGTTGTCAGTCGAGAACATGACTTTAACTTCGGAAGAGTTGATTGAATACTATGCTTCTTGGATTGAGAAATATCCGTTTGTTAGCTGGGAAGATATGTTGTCGGAATTTGATTGGGAAAGTTGGCCAATTCTGCAAAGCAGAATTAATGGGAAGTTTCCTTTAATTGCTGATGATTTGACGGTAACCAACACTAAAATTTGGCAAAAAGCAATTGAATTGAAAGCGGCCAATGCAATTTTAATAAAATTAAATCAGGCAGGAACAGTGAGCGAAACAATAGAATGTTCAAAACTGGCGATAGCGAATAATATGTGGACGGTGGTGTCACATCGAGGGGGCGGTGAGACAAACGATGCATTTATGGTTGACCTAGCTGTGGCTATTGGAGCGGAATATGTCAAGTGCGGGCCAACACGAGGTGAGCGAGTGGCAAAGTACAACCGATTGATGAGAATAGAAGAAGAGCTGGGTGTATAATCCCAATTATGACTGGAGTTCTTGAAAAGGAAGGATACATTCATGGATTTGTGAGATGTGGAGATAGGCTGGCGATTGGCGATACCCACTGGGGAATTGTGGTGGAAAATTGGGGTGATAAGTTGCGACATACGAGCAGTGTAGAGCAAACAAGAGAAGATTTACTGGAAATGTTTGGTGAACCTAATATTGATATGGGGTTAATTGTACGTAGAGGTGGGAAAATATTGGAAGTTGGCGGGTTTTCTTCTTCATTTTTTATACCTTCATGGGAACTGGTGGAGCAAATAAGACCCGAGACAATTGAAAAGATAAGGGTTTTGTATCCGGAAATGAAAGTTAGAGAAAATGAGAAATTGAGAAGGTAAAATTTGGATGGTGATATAATTCGGTTGTGGCTAAAGTACCTTTGGAAATGATGGATTTTAAGAGATTTGTAAGATTGGGGGAGGAATTTTTTTATGGATCAAATCATGTGCAGATTGTCAGAGCAATGGGGTGGGCTGAGAGTGTTGAAGAAATAAAAGAAAGACTTAGGCGAGAAGGAGGACTGGATTTGGATATGGGTTTAATCCAAAGACGAGAGCTGTTCGTTGGTGTGGGACAAAATTCGGAAACATTTAAATATCCTGGGTCTCTTATATTCGAGACGGTGAGAGATAGAACAATGAAAATATTGCCACAAGTTTATGGTGAAGAAGAATTGTTTAGGAAACTATGATTCCGATTGAACGACGATTTCAAGATTATTTACTAGCCTATGTCAGATGTGGTGGAGAAATGCATGTTGACTATGATCACCCGTCAATTGCTGAACAACACTGGGGTGTTACGGGTGAGTACGGGTATGATAAAAGAGATATATTATTTAATCGTTTTGGACCCGAAAATGTTGATATGGGGTTAATAGTGCTAAGAGATGGAAAGAGAATTGAATTTGGAGGATGGTCGGGATCGATGGGAATACCACAAACTCCTGAAATGAGAGATGTTGTCAGACCAATAACAGAGAGCCTGATCACTGAGGCTCATCCGGGATTTGTAGTGTGTCATATTCCGGATTTGGCAAGACCAAGATACTAGATAACGTACTCGAAATAGGTATCGTAGGGAATTGTCCAGGAACAAGCGTCGGATTCGGAGGCGTTTTCCATAATTTTGCGGAATAATCGGATAGAATTGCTACTTCCGGAAATGGCAATATTGGATGCACCGCCTCCATAAAGTTGCTTTAGATCGTCTATAAAAGCCTGAACACGAACTTGGACATCGGCATAGCTCTCCCCTGCTGGTGGGCGGTCGGACCAACCGCGATGCCATTTGTCGAACTGCTCCTGACCAAATTCATCGATAATCTCCTGATGAGAACGACCGGCTAGATCGCCATAACTTCTTTCCAATATTCGATCGTCAATAAAGGTTTGTTGACACTCCGGATGATAAGCGAGAATGATATTTAAAGTTTCTTGGCAACGTTTTAGACTGGAAACGTAAGCGACATCAATTCGCTTGGCTTTGAGTAACTGGGCAACTCCTTCGGCCTGTTGACGACCAAGATCGGTCAAATTGGATTGAAGCCAACCAGTAAAAACTTTTTTTTGGTTAAAATCGGTTTGGCCATGACGGAAAATGTAGATGGTAGACATGAGTAAGTTTATCAAGTTAAAAGTTATAAAGTTATAATGTTGTTATGTGGATAATAATATTGCTGGGATTTTTTTTGAATGTTGGGACTGTGCAGGCTAAGTCATACACAATTGATCCAGTACGAATTGAAAATTACGTGATGCCGGATGGCTCGATGAAGGTGGAGGAAACACGACAGTATAATTTTGATGGGTCGTACACATGGGCATACCAATACATCAATAAAACCGGAGAAAGAGGAGATAACTATCAAATTAAAGATATTGAAGTGTGCGAAAAAGACTTTTGTTTTAAAAACGAAATTGATGATCAGATCGATAAAGTTTATGTAAAGTGGCTTTACCAATCGAGTGATGAGAGCCGAAACTTTACATTGAAATATACGGTGGCAAATGCCGTAACACTGAATCCGGATAACGCCGAAATATACTGGAAATCGATTGGCGATGACTGGGATATGGCCCAAAAGAATATTTTCATTAGATACAACCTACCAAGTGGCATTGACGGAACAAAAATTAAAGCTTGGGCTCATGGTCCACTGGACGGGACAGTAGCAATTCCGGATGAAAAGACAGTCACTTTGACTGTTGATAATTTGCCGACCAAAACTTTTTTTGAAGCCAGAATAATGTTGCCAAAAGAAAATTTTACGAAAGGAGCAGTGGGATATAAAACAAAAGACAAAATAGAATCGGAAGAAAACAAATTTATTGCGGACACGATTGCCTTGAAAGAAAAAGATAATCAAAAATATGAGGTAAAAATATTTTTGGTTTTAGGTTTATTGATGGTTCAGATAGTTGAGCTGGTTAAAAAGCTACTGAGATTTGGGAAGGTAGGTAAAGATGCTCCTCTGCCCAAAATAAATTTGTCGGGGCGATTATGGGAACCGCCAAGTGAAATTGACCCAGCTCAAGTGGAGCAATTAATTAGTGGAGCCGAGGCGTTGACCCCGAAGGCAGTAACAGCTTCGATTTTGTCGCTCGTTTATAGCCGATTTTTTAAGATTGAAAGAAGTAACCAAAAAGAGGGTTTTATATTCAAGAAATATCATTATTATCTTGTAAAAATTGGTGAGAATAAACAACCATTATCGGGAATACAGGAGGATGTGGTTGAATTTTTGACCTCAGTTACGGGGAATATCGATCGGATTGATTTGAATAGTTTACCCGATGCAATTAGAAACAAGCGGACGACAGCCCATGCATTTTTTAGTAAAAAACTGCCAGAACAAGCAATGAAAGAAAATATTGAGGAAGGTTTTTTTGACTCTGAGGCGAAGAAGGAATTGGGGGGATATATGCCAGTATTATCGATGATTGTAAGTTTTGTGGGATTTTTCTTGGCGGGTGTATTTGGACCTCTTTTGTATGCAAATATATTTGTTGGATTTTTGGCAATGATGCTGGGAGGGATAATGTACTCTCGGGGAAATAAACGAACTGAAAAAGGGGCTTTGGAAGCGGCCAAATGGAAAGCTTTTAAACGACATATGGAAGAATATCGAAGAACAGCTAAGGACCCGATTGATTCGATAATAATTTGGGAAAAATATTTGGTTTATGGAACAGTGCTGGGAGTGTCGGCCAAAGTATTGGCTGATTTGCCACTTAGTTTTTCAAGTAGTGATCAGGCGACCATGACAACATACTGGGGGGCAACGAGCGGCTCAGCTTTTGATATGAATTCAATATCAGAGGCGATTGGCGGCATAACAACGTCAGTTAACTCAAGTTATGGAGCGTCGGGATCGGGAAGTAGCGGTGGGTCATCTGGTGGTGGAGGCGGAGGTGGTGGAGGCGGTGGCGGAGGAGCGGGGTGAAATTATTTTAATTTAAGATAATAGAGACGTAACGTTTCGGGGAATTTTTCGATGGCATAGCGAAGAGCAGTGCGGGGCATATGCAAAGTATACTGATTCAGAAAGTCTGTCAAAACTTTTAAGTCACGTTTGCCGACTTCGCGAAGCATCCAGCCGACAGCTTTGTGAATTAGGTCGTGGGGGTCGTTTAATAAAGTTTTGGCGATGGTGATGGTGGGGGTAAAGTCCATTCTGTCGATAAAAAATGCTGTTGATATCATTGATATTCGCCTCTCCCAAAGACTGTGGGATTGGGATAATTTTAATAATATTGAGTAATCATGGTGTTCATAACAATAAGCGCCAACAATTTTGAGGCAGGAGACATCAACCAGATCCCAATTGTTGATATGTTTTAAATTTTTTAAATAAAAATCGTAAATATTTTTTTTATTTTTGGGGTATTGCTTGACAAGAATAATCAAAGCAGTTAAACGATATTCATGAATAGGACTTTTGAGAAGCTCGCCGATTTGGGGAAGGTCGACCACGTCCCAATAAAGATTGGCGACCTGACGTTGATGGGGAACGGAGATTCCCAAGAAAATATCCCCTTCTCCGTACTGACCCTTACCAGTTTTGAAAAACCATTGATAATCTTTGGCTTTGGCAGGATTGGCGAGCCGATCGAGCTCCTTGGCTACCTGGTTTTGAGACATAAACTACTTTATCAAAAATATTTAAGATAAGGTGATAGAATCGGTAGTAATGAAAATTAAAAAAGGATTAGTAGGTGTTGTGGGTTTTATTTTGTCGCCTTTGTCCTGGTGGAACGATATGCTGGTTAATTTTCCCTTGAGCTATGTGTTTGCACTACCTTTTGGACTTATTGATAAGCACTTGTTCTTGCCAATGTTTATTGCCGGTTATTGGGCGACAAATGTGCTGGGGTTGGTAATGATGCATGTGGGAATTGACGGAGTACTTAAAAAATCAAAAGTGTCGACAAATGATTTGAAGAAAACGATAATTTTATCGATTATCTACTCGGCGGTAATTGGAATGCTAGTAATCAAGGGAATAATCAAAATGCCAGAATGGTTGACTGGAACAGAATTTTAAAAAAGAGTAAACTAAATTAATATGGCCGTAAAAAAAATTGGAGAAAAATATTATTGCACTTCTTGCGGAAATGAAGTTACCGTTACTAAGGCGGGAGGTGGAACTTTGGTGTGTTGTGGAAAAGAGATGAAATTGGCGGATAAATGATAGAATACTGCCATGGACTCCAAGTATAATCATCAGGATTACGAGAAAAATATATATGCTCTTTGGGAAAAAAGTGGGGCCTTCACTCCGGTCGTCCCCAAAAATCCAGTTGAAGCCAAAAAAAATAAAAAACCGTTTTCGATAATACTGCCTCCGCCAAATGCGAACGAACCTCTTCACGCTGGACATGCACTGTACACAGTGGAAGATATTATGGTTCGATATCATCGCATGTTGGGTGATCCAACTTTGTGGTTGCCGGGAACCGATCATGCAGGAATTGAAACCCAGTTTGTGTTTGAAAAATATTTAAAAAAAGAAGGTAAGTCGCGTTTTGATTATGACCGGGATACTTTGTACAAACTGATAGCTGAATATGTTGATAAGAATCGAAATATTGCGATAGAGCAAATGAAAAGATTGGGGTTTTCGCTTGATTGGACTCGGGAAAGATTTACTTTGGATGCTGATCATAACCGAAGAATATTTTCTGTTTTCCATCGGATGGTTGGGGAAGGATTGGTTTATCGTGATGAAAAAATCGTTAACTATTGTACTTTTTGTGGAACTGCTTTTTCGAACTTGGAAGTGGTTCACAAAACAGTTGAATCAAAACTGTGGTATTTGAGATACCCGATTGTGGGGGAAAAAGACACTTTTATTACGGTGGCAACTACCCGACCGGAAACAATGTTGGGAGATACGGCGATTGCAGTTAACCCAACAGATAAAAGATATACAAAATTTAAAGATAAAAAGGTATTGCTACCTTTGGTCAACAAAGAAATTCCAATTATATTTGAAGAAAGTATCGATCCAAAGTTTGGGACTGGGGCAGTAAAAGTAACACCGTCGCATTCGCCAGAAGATTATGAAATGGGAAAGAAATTTAATTTGGAGTTTGTCAGAATATTTGATTATGATGGTTTAACCAAATTTAATGTCCCAGAACAATATCGAGGATTTTATCCAGGAGTAGTGAGAGAAATGGTAGTGGCTGATATGGAAAAACTGGGGTTGTTGGAAAAAGTTGCCGATTATACTCATGAAGTTGGTCACTGCTACAAATGCGGTCGGGCAATTGAGCCGATGACGGCTCCTCAATGGTATGTGAAGATTCAGACTTTGGCTGATAAAGCGGTGGAAGTGGTAACCGAGGACAAAGTGCAAATTTTCCCAAAAAGATTTAAGAAAGCATTTTTGACATGGATGAAAGATATCCGTGATTGGCCAATTTCTCGGCAAATTGTATGGGGACATCGGATACCGGTGTGGTATAACCTGGATGAAAATGAAGATATTAGAGTAACTTATGTTGACTCAAAGGGAGTAACCAACAACAGTGATTGGAGAACAATTAAGTCGACCGTTTCGTTTGAAGAGGTAAAAAATGGACTGCAATCATTAATCTCTCCGGTAGATGCCAAATTTTATTTGTCAGAAGAGGAAGCAAAAAAGAAAGGTGGCAAAGTTTTACAGGAAACAGACACTTTTGATACTTGGTTTTCATCCGGACAATGGCCTTATTCAACTTTGGGTTGGGAGCCCGATGGAAAACATAGCCCTGACTTTGAATATTTTTATCCAACAACTGTGTTGGACACAATGTGGGATATTCTGTTTTTCTGGGTGGCAAGAATGATAATGATGGGAATTTATGTTACCGGAAAAATTCCGTTTGAAGTGGCTCACATGCACTCCCGGGTGCTTGATGGAAAAGGAGTGAAAATGAGTAAGTCAAAAGGTAACGTGGTTAACCCGATTACTTTGGCTGATGTGTATGGAGCTGATGCTTTACGGATGGCGTTGGTGATTGGGGTAGCCCCCGGCTCGGATATTCCCCTATCTGAGGATAAAGTTAAGGCAGCGCGAAATTTTGCCAATAAAATTTGGAATGCATCTCGTTTTATTTTAATGACCAAAGAGAGATTGCAGAATGAAAAAGTTGGACCACTGACGGAAGATGATGCTGAAATTGAAAACAAATTGAAAAAAATAATTAGGTCGACTACATCCAATTTGGAAAAATATCGGTTTGGACAAGCGACGGAGGATGTGTACCAATTCTTCTGGCATGATTTTTGTGATGTGTATATCGAATCGACAAAAAATCGGGGAGCAGAAGTGATACCAATCCTGGAAAAAGTGTTGGTAAATAGCTTAAAGTTGATTCATCCATTTATGCCGTTTGTAACTGAATCGATATATCAGGAAATTAAAAAGCCGTTGGATTTGAAAGAAGAGATGTTGATAACTGCTGCCTGGCCGAGATAAGTAGTATAATTGACCTACAAATATGACAGAAATTGAAATACGAGGGAAAATAACAAAAGAAAAATTTGAGGAGATGTTTAGTTTGCTTTCTAACAAAGGTGAGTTGGCTGATCATTACCATCGATTATCAATTGATATATCGCCGGGGTTTGACCCCGAACTGAAAACTTGGAAAAATAGCAGCGGCACAGATATTCGATTAAAGAAAAGTGGAGAAAAGGAAAAGCTGTCCTTAAAAATGGGAGGTTTCCAAGATAAAGAAAGAAGAGAGGTAGAGATAAAATTACAGACTGGTGAGTTTTTATCGGCACTAGACTTTTTGGAAATACTTGGATACAAATCGGGAATGATATATTATTGGGAAAGTTGGGAATTTAATTATGAGGGAGTGGAAATTAAATTGTCAAAATATACTGATGATTATTTTACTTTTGAAGTTGAAGGGAAAGAGAATTCAGATGTGGATTCGATTGCCAAAAGTTTTGATTTGGCCTCATACACCGACGAACAATACCGCGAGGCAATTGACTGGGAGAATCAAAATATACACAATTTATACTCTAGGGAATTAACTGAAAAAATATTGGGTGATAAGTTTTAGTTTTTTGATTTGCTAGATTCCAAGTAATTTTTTCCAATTACTAATTTGGTAACCACAATTTAAATGGTTCAGCATTGGGTGAAGGAATGGATTGGATTAGACGAAACAGAGTTTCGGTGTCAGCGACATCGGTTTCTCGCAATTTTCCATCAGGTGCCATCAATTTGAACTGTCCGATTTTTTCGGACACTTCACTGCCTTCGTTTTTTAATTTAGTTTTCAAATCATTCCAATATTTTCTTGGTCGATCAGTTTTGGTCAAAGTTTCAATAATATCCACCACTGAGAAAAACCAAAGTTCCTTGTCGGCATCCCAATGACGTCGAATTTGATTATTTCCAAAAATAGCGACCGTCTTTTTATTTAGTATTTTATTCATAACATAATAATACCCGAAGCTTACCCGAAGTCAAGAAAATTTCTCTCTTAAATAAGATTTAACCCGGATTTTTTAAAACAAGAGGATAAATACTCGACCGGGACGCCGCACAGAAAACCCGTAAAAGAACCACTGATTTTTTTAATAAAAGTAAGCTGATATGTATCGCCTAGGGAAAAAGCGGCCGACCATTGGGTAACCGGATTGTTTTTGACAAAATAGTTGATTTCAGAAGCTGATAAATCGCGAAAAGTGTATTTGGTGATGGCGGTGGCCGAAAAATTTATTTTTTTAATTGTGTCGATATAACAAAAACCGGTGTAACAAATGTTGGTGTTGCCTGACTGCATGGCTAGCATTTCTGAAGCCTCAGTGATCGTTTTTGGTTTTTCCAAAACAAGTCCATTGCAAGCGCAAAAAGTGTCGGCGGCGATGATTATACCTTGGTGGTTTTGAGCAACAAATTTAGCTTTGGCAACAGCGATATTTTTTGCCCTTAATTTTAAATCTGAATCACGGATGCTTTTTTCATCGATATCGGCGGGGATAACCTGGTATTCAAAACCAAAGGAATCCATAAAAATTTTTCTGGTTGGCGATGATGAGGCGAGAATAATTGGTGAGGTCATGTGTGTAAAAGCGGATTTATCCGCCGAAGTTTTAGCGAAGGCGGAGGGTACAGGGGTTGAACCTGTTAGGGATTGCTCCCACTGGTTTTCGAAACCAGCGCATTACCGTCCTGCCCACCCTCCATTCAGTTAGCAGTTATCAGTTGTCAGATATCAGTAAAAAGATCTTAATTAAACTGAGAACTGAAAACTCCTAACTTACAACTTTTTTGGTGCACCCGACAGGACTTGAACCTGTAACCGCTTGTTCCGCAAACAAGAGCTCTATCCAATTAAGCTACGGATGCTCAGTAAATTTATCCCCTATTATATACGCATATTGCATCAAACGTCTTTGGAGATATACGCTATTATACTTGATAAAACAAATTCCGCCAACATTTCGCCTGAATGTCTTGTTTAAACCACGTTTTTTAATAAAGGTTTTATTAAATTGAGAAAGCGGAATCTTGAGCAAATCAGACCAATACTTCTCAACCTCTTTGATTTTATGATAATAGTGGAGGTGAAGTCTAACCCTGAATTTGGATTCGTCAAGCGGAAAGCATTCTCTTAATAAGGTTATGAAAAGGTGTTGTAATTTTGGGTTAGTATTGGCGAATGTTAGCACTTCTTTACCCTTACTACCTTCAGCCCAATATAAAGAGGCTAGAATTGCTATTTGCGTCTCTTTGCTTTTTAAATGAAACCATTCTTTTACATCCCTCTCCACCTCTTGAACCATTTTTTCTGTTTCATATTCCTTTTTCTTTTTCTTTGCCTCTAAAGCAAGTGGGCGAATTGTCTTTAGCCATTGATTACGGTGATTATTGAAAGAGTCGTTCTTGCTTGGCAAGTCCTTCAGCCATCCTGAAAGAGTGCTTTTTGGAACAAGAAATTTATTGCGAATGACTTCGTAGCTATCTCCATTTTGGCGTAACTTAATTGCGCTACTTTTAATGCTATCGCTCCATCTTTTCACAATAATTTAAACCAAGATAATTATTACTTTTTACCTTTATCTTCTAGAGGTAGTCTTTCGGAAGCCCATTTGACAAGTTTGTCGATGAAAGTGGGGCTGTTTTCCACATAAGGAATACGCTTGACGACTAATTCTTTGAGTTCATCTTTGTCTTTGGCGTTGATTACCATGGAAATTACCCGGGGGAATCGCAAAACGGTCAGAAAATGAATCATTTCAGAATCGAGGCTGGTTTTGTACCAAAATTTTTCCATTACTTCCCAGGGATAAAATTGTTCACCAAAATAAATTCCCCGATTGGTGATTTTATGGCGAACGAGGCCGGGAGGGACGGTTGACAGAACGTAGCCCAAAAACAAAATTGAGCCTAAAGATATGACTAAAAAGAATTCTTTGATGAAGATAAAGATGACAGAAACTAAAATTAGCAAGGCAATGGCGGTAATCCAAAAATCACGGTCACGACGTTTGAAGGCTCTTTCGGCGGCTTCCCATTCAATCAAAACTTTTTCCACATTTTCTTCTTGAGGCTGAGAGGTAATTTCGTTTTTTTGCTCTTCCATTAGTTAAATCTTAACATAAATGAGCTTAAAAATTTGATATACTTGAACGAAACTAAAGGGAACGTAATAAACTTATTCGAGTTTAAACGTTCCTATCGAAAAGTAAAACTTTTCTCTGGAAGGATGCGGCGAATGGTAAGCCACGGGTTTGCTAAACCCGCGTCAGAAATGGCATGAGGGTTCGACTCCCTCTCCTTCCGCCAAAGGGTCAAAGTTCTATGCGACCCACTTGCTAGTCAAGTTTTGTCCTAACCTGTTGGTGTATATTCTCCAATTTCAGCATTTTTCGATTTAACGGCCTGTAATACTTAAAATTCATTTAGACAAATTTGTATAAAATTTAGCACAAGCGACATAATAATATTCTCTTTTTACCTTACGATGGTGGTAATCTTATTTAAGAGATTAGATATTTGAGAAGAAGTTGAAAGACTACACTGACATACTAGTAAATAAGGGAATGTGCCCAAATTGCCGAACTCCTAACAAGTCACGAATGATATGCCGATATTGCAGCCATGATCATAATCATTGGTATTTACAGGATAGAGAGTTTACAAAAAAGGACGAATACTGCCTCAATCATCCTAAAGTAGTAACAACCCATTTTTGTTCTAAATGCGACAGGTATTTTTGTAAAGAATGTGTGACATATGGGGGATATATAATTTTAGCTGGATGCGACTGGTATATTTGTAGTGAATGTAAAAAATTTAGAGACGAACCCATTAAAAATCCAAAACCAGACCTATGCGCTTTTCATCCAATAGGTGAAAATAAAGTATCCACTCATAAATGCCCCGACTGTCACCGAAATATATGTGACACATGTATAAGTTTTGCCCCTAGATGTAAAAAATGTAATACTCCTTTTTGTCTTGGTGGTTGTGGTACTTATTATACTAGCCGAGGCGTGTGTAATTCTTGCCGAGGAACTCTTAAGTGGTGGGATATTTTTAAGTATCCATTTGATAGTACTTAATAAATATTAAGTACTTTGTTGTGCAGTATAAATTTTGTTTTTATTGCTGACATGATTTGGATTCTGTCTTCGGCTGATCCGGCTTTTAGAACGTGGAGTAGGTATTCTTTGGCGGTGTCCCGATCGAGGGGTATTTTTTGAGGGTAGTCAAATTGGTTTAAATTTCCAGCTAGGAATTCTTGATGGAGTACCTCGCCTCTTAATGAGTGGAATCTTTCGATTTCATCTTTTAATTGATTTGTTAACACTTTTTCATCAAGTTTGATTTCATCGATATGGCTTAGCCAAAATAACCTTAAAAAATTGATCAAGAAAACTTTAGAGGATACTAACTGGCGATTAATGAGCGATGGAATCAGCCAAAGGCTTGGAATATTAAGTGGTAGAATCAGGGGCTACGAAAACGAGGATGATTTAGCAAAAATTGTAGATTATACAAATGGCCAACGAATCTAATCTCACGAAACTTAAAACTGGCTTACTATTTTTAGATTTTGACCAAACAAACAACGAACCAGAGTATGAAGCTATTGGGAGGATGACAAAGAAACACTCCACTATCTCTAAAAGATATCAATACGCTCAAGATCTAGAGAGGTCATTTATAGAGGCAAAGCTTACCTCCAAATTATTGCTTGATGCAGATAAATCGGTAAATGTTGACGAAAATATATTTGAACCAGAAGAAATAATTTCATACTACGATGGAATTTTTCTGGAATATATCCATCAAGTAAAAGATAAATTATTCAGATTAATATGGTGGATCATTCAAAATGATGATGTGGAGAATAAAATAGAAGAACCTGACTCGATCAAGCTTGGAAATTTCAAATCACACAAAGACTTGTTACTTGCGATAGGCATTGAAGAATATATGGAAGAATGGAACCAAGAGTTGTCTAATGGAATTGCGACTGCCTTAAGAAAACGGACACAACACCACCATTTTATAAGTAAGTTGCGACTAAACGAAGATTTTCAAAAAGTTAAAATGTCAAAGTCGATGCTTTCTTCGGCTTCAATTTGGTACTTGTCTGAATATGGTAAAGATAAGATGAAACAAATAGGTGAAGCATCGTATAAAAAGTGGAGAGATGATGTTATTAATAAGCAAAAAAGTACATTGGATCAAATAGAAGGTAATTTAGAAAATATATCTAAAAAACTTATCGAATTCTATAAGTTTCCTGTTGAGCCAAAAGAACAAGCCGAAATTATTAATGAATATACTGAACAACAAAAAAAATTCGACATCGAAAACAGAACATCTTTAGCTAAAGTCGATAAGACAATAAAAAGTCTCATAGACGCGTTCATATTTCACACAAAGTCATTTTTTAACGACCATCTGATTTCAATATATTTGGTAGGAAGTGTACCTCGAGGTGAGTTTATCCCAGGATCATCAGATATAAATATAATAATAATAACTAATAGCGATGCCTTTGACTCTTTTCCATCCAGAATGGATCCATTATTAAATGTTAAATTTTTCAGTGAAAGTAGTTTCTTAAGTGAAAAAAATAAGAAATGGAGATTTGTTTGCTGGTCTGATGGTCTTTTAGTTGAAGGCAAACAGTTTAAATTTAATAAAGACGACTTTCCGAAGCCGGGTACGTTTTTAACATTACTTTTAAACAGTGACTCTATTGATGAGCTGGAAGGGTTAAAAAATAAAGTTGCTGGGCTGAGGTCACCTTCAAAGGATAAAATGAGGTTTTTTTGTTTAGAAGCAGTTAAATTAATGTTGGACTTTGGTTTTGGTGTTGCAATGGCCAATAAACCTTTTTATACATGCAGTAGGAAAGATAAAGTTGAATACATAAAGAAGGCGTTTCCAACAGCTTTGAGACAAACAAAAACATTTGAAACTATTTATAAGGGTGCAACCGTTAATCAAGAAGATTACATTTTTATGGTAGATGAATTTCTCAAAAATGCGAGAAAAAACTATATCAAACTTACAGAGGTTGCCCAAAGCGCCACTAAGGATTAGTAATGCTATTTGTATGTCAAACGACATCATCGCTTTGAGACATTCCTTTTTATACTGTCTCATTTGTCTCATTTAGGCACAAAAGACTGGTAGAATAAGACAGAGGCTGGGGACAGTGTTATAAGGACAGAAAGGTTCCAGACCCCCATGCTCCGCAACGTACATAAAACAGGACCTTTTGAAAATGCATCTAATTTTTTTATACGATTCGTTACTTTTTGGTTTATAATCACATCAAATGAACGAAAGACAAAAAATAAAGCTAGTGGTTATTGATGGACCAAGTGGTTCGGGCAAAGATACTTTGATTGATACTCTGGCAACTAGATTAAGTTTCCAAAGAACTAAGTTTCTTCAAATTTCCGAAGATAAGTTGGATCCAAATCGTGGGGCTATTAAGCAAGCTAGAGATCGTGGTAAAAGTCGTGGTGGTACCGGAGATCGAGAAATGGCAAACGAAATAATCTTGCATCGGTCACAGATTTATGAGAGAGCGCTGGCTCCCTTAGAAAAAGGGCATGACCGCACCATTGTCCTGGCGAATCGCGGATTACCAGCAACACTGGCATATCAAACGCTTCGAGGTGAGGTGTCGATGGAAGAAATTTGGGCTGAACATCAGTATAGAGAGATTCCTAATCCTGATCTGGTGGTAATTACTTACTGTTGCCCGGAGGTTGCTCAATTAAGAGAAGAAAGGAGAAACTCCAATGGAGTTGGTTTAAGTGGCAGTGTGACAAAGGAAGTTGGGGCAAGTCCCGAAGAGACTCTGCGACGTCGCCGAAGTCTTCATCAAAGTTTTGAACAAGTGGCGGGATTTTTGAGAGGCAAAAAGATCAGAGTTCTTGAGTTGGATACTGAAGTGCTAACCGTGCAGGATGAAGCAGATATTGTTCTTCGGCATATTTAAAAAATCCATATTGCATCTTTCCTGTGTTTATATTCCGATAAAGTTAATCCAAAATTTTGACCCTTTTTTAAATTTGCTCAATATCAAGATCTTTTGATGATTGTTCCTCAAACATCAACTCGGTAACTTTGGTTAAATTGTTAAACCTCTTTTCGGCGGTTGCTTTAACTTTTGGAAAATAAAATAAGGTCTAATAATTCTTTATTCATAAGTATTAAGGACTTTGTCGATATTATCCAAAAGTTTCTCGTCGGAGATTAAAACAATCGCCTTCTCACTTGGCAGAGGTTCTTCGACTTGGTTTTTGAAACTATTATAAGTATCAAGAGAGCAAGAATTCTCCCTTTTTGAAATCCTATCGAGAGCGGTTTTGTCGTCTGTTTTTAAGTAAATTAATTTGATGGAACTTGATTTGACTTCATCATAAATTTGTTGACGAAATACTTGTTTTAAATTAGTACCATCAATTACAACTGATTTTCCTTGTGAGAGAAGGTCCGAGGCTTGCAGACGAATTGTTTTATACACTACCGCGTACTGGCTGCCGGATACTTTTTCGGTACCAAAAAGTTGATGGGTTATTTCTTCGCCAGATAGGATTACATAATCATATTTTTGCTTAAGATACTCAGATAGATATGATTTACCCGACCCGGGTAAGCCCATGAGGATAATTAAAGTTGGGAGGCTCATTTTAAAGTAAGTATAATTTTAATGTTTTTAAACCAAATCTTTTAATTTAACTAAAACTGATTGATAGTTTTCTCTTAAACCAATCGCTGCATATATTCCCAAGGCTGTTAATCCAATATAAAGTTTATGACACAACATCCTCGCTTCAAAGTTAGCTATCGGTTTAGTTTGGCTTCTTATGTAATAATCGCTTAATTTTGAGCTGTTAGTCCAAAAATCGAAATATGCCAAATCATACAGACAATCTCCATACCCAAATTCGTTCCAATCGATTACACCCGTAACCATATCCTTGTCGATTATTATATTGCCCGGTCCAAAATCACCATGGATCAGATGTCTTTCGTTTGGAATAAATGAAACTAAATCTGAAATTTTTTTAAAAACTTTTTCGATCATTGTTGCATCAACCTCAGGCATTTGCTTAATATCTTCCCAGCTAAAATAGCTTCCATCATCGCGTGTTACCACCGTATTTTTTCTTAGAACATACGACTCCCAACTTTGAAATTCAGAATTTCCCTGGACATTAGTCACCCCAAAGCCATCCTTGTCAGAAAGACTTACTTTCTTTAAATTTTCTACCACACCAACCAAACTATGACATAAATCATCGGAAATCACCCCATCACCAGACAGTGCTCCTCCTTGGCAATACTCTGAGATTGCAAAAAACTTATCCTCAAATGGACCATAATCAATAACCTTTGGTATGACTACAAATTTGCCGAAATTTTCATAGGCATACTGGTCTTTTTTAAAACCTTCCTCGTGATAGTTAAATCTAAAAACATATTTTATGTTCTGATATTCAAACCAAAAGGCTTTTGATCGCTCGCCGCCGTCTATCGACTGAATATTCTCAATATCCCAACCTAATCTATTTTTAACGATTTCTTTTATTGTGTCCATTTATAGGTGAATTATATACCAGTGATTGGGTTATACTTGTTTAACAAACATGGACCGAGAAGATGGAGTAATTATTAATAATAATATTGGGGAAAGGATGCGGCAAAAAGGTTTAATGGTGGACGAATTGTCTGATGATCAAAAAAGAGATAGACTCGGCTGGATAGAATCACAGATGCAACATAGTAATGGAAGAATTGTGGTTGATTTAGATGTTCGACCATCCTCAAATGAAGCCGGAAGATGGGGTATGTCGGTTGACTGGGTTGATAGAGAAATGATGGAAGGGGTGGTGCAAGATGATGGACATGGATTTAGTAACGAGACAAAAGACTTGTATAGAACTGCAATAGATAATGGCTTCCAAGGTATTGGTTTAATTCATATATATTCTCGACGTTATCATCCGGACAGACCCGGATACGAGCCTGTATTAATTGGCTATAGCCATATCGGAGTCAAGCAATTAGACGATGGTAGTCGAGTAGTAGAAGCACCACTAAAACCATTTAGCGATTATTATTTTGCCAATGAGCAAGCTGCAAAAGAGATGGGGTTAGATGACAAATCAGTAATTAGCATATTACGATCGCCTGGTTTTATTAGTGGAAACTATGCTTTGCAGGTAGCAGAACAGTACAAACATTTGGGAGTAGCCAAGTTTTTGGAACAAGTGGGCAGTATGCTTGGCTCCAAGGTATTTGGAGCCACAGAGCGACGGTTTACGACTGATGCAACAGACAACGGTCAGGGGAGCTATTATGTAAATATGTCCGGGGCTAGCCCAAAACAGGTGAATAATCTTGGTCAACCAGAAAAAATGGTTCCGGTTAAAACTATTAGTGGTGACGCGAAAACATGCGATTTTAGACCTTTTATACATTAAATTATTTTGTTTAATAACCTCATTCTCCTATGAAAATATATTTTGTCCGCCATGGTTCCACCGATTCTCTTGAAAAGAAAATTAGCCAACCGAACGATGAACCACTTAACGAAAGAGGAATAAGCCAAGCTAAAGAGTTGGGTAAAAGATTTGCCAATACCAAAATTGATATGTTAATTTCCAGCCCACATGAAAGGGCGGTGCAAACTGCAAGAGAAATTAATGACAATTTTCTTATCTCCCCACTGTTTGAAGAATTTCGAAAACCATCTGAGATCATTAATATGAACCATCAGAACGAAATGTTTGTGAAGGTTATTCAACAAATAAACGAAAAATATAATACTGACCCGGCCTGGCATTATTCAGACGAGGAAAATTTTGAAGATTTAAAGAAACGCGGACTGCTTGCTCTTGAATTTTTAAAAAATCAAAATAAAGATCAGATTTTGGTTGTGTCTCATGCGAATTTTATTGGTCTATTGATTGGGCTAATGGCTTTTGGAGATAACTATCCTGCTCAAGCAGCTCTACAAATGAAAGGATTTTTAAGGCTTAGCACTACCGGAGTATCGATATGTAACTACGAGGAGGGAAAGTGGAAATTACAATGTTGGAATGATACGTCGCATTGCTTAGAGTAATCCAAGAAAGTCTAGCCCTAAGAACCCTACCTCCACATCCGTCATTTGACCACTTCGCAATATTTTTTTAAATTCTTCAAGTGGAACCAAAACGAGTTCGGTAAATTCATCCTCGCCATTTTCAATTTCTTTTATTTTTTTGCAATTGGTGGCGACAAAGCAGTATCTTTCCATAGTGGAATAAGCATCATCAAGACATGTAGTAATCAACTTTACATCACCCTCATATCCAGTTTCTTCCAAAAGTTCACGTTTCATCGTGATCTCAGGCGCTTCATTTGGATCAACAAATCCACCCGGTAACTCCATTAAAACTTTTTTTGGTCCGGGACGATATTGTTTGGCAATAATCACTTGGTTATCAGTGGTAAGCGCCAATACACTAGCAGCAGGACCTTCTTTTTTGATATAGAAATCAGTTTCTTTTCCATTGGGTAATTTAAAAATTACTTTTTCAATCTTTCGAGAATATTTTCTAAATGCTTCTTCTCGGGATAATTCTTGCCAGGGTTGAGTTTTATTTGTCATTTTTTTATATTATCTTCAATTTCTAACACTTTTTTTACAATAGCATCTCCAATTTTTCCCCATTTTAAATAATTATTCAATTCTGTAATTGGAATAAATTTTCGGTCATAAAGTACTCCAGTATCTGGATCATTAGTTTGGGGAAGAATTTTTTCTATTTTGCATAAATATCGTACTTGGTAAAACAAGTCCCCTTCTGATTGTTTTGGATTATTGGGAAAATCCACCCGCTGGGTTCCAATTGCTTTTATGTTGCTCACTTCAATATCAACTTCTTCTACTAGCTCTCGTTTTAGTGTCTCGATTGGGGTTTCCTTGTTTTCGGGACGACCCCCAGGTAACTTCCAGCCTTCTTCTTCAGTTTCACGGCAAATTAAAACTTCTTGATTATTGTTTAGGCAAATACCAACAACATTTCGAATTGGTTGGTATTTTTCAATTTCAACGGTGGGAATCCAAGTATGAGTTACTTTTTGACCGTTCCAGGTAATGGTATTAGAAATACTATTTTCCATTTAATCTTTCTTTTATTAACCTGATCGTATTTTCTTTTCCTGGTCTTTGCTCGTAAAAATGAAGTTCGTTTTCCAAAGAGTTAACAGGAATCAAATTTTCTTGGAATAATGTTGGAGTCGGTTTGCCCAAATCCTTCAGTTTAATTATTTCAACCTCAATATCTCCAATTTTTAGTAAAAGACCTTCATCGTCCTCACTGACAAAACAGTCTTTGAATTCATTCTTTAAAATCTCAAAGTTTTCGGGAGTTGTTAAAACATCCAAATCCCAAGGGTTGATGTTAACCCCATGAACCATTAGGGCACCGCTTGCTCCGAGAAGCCACTTAATACTTAACGAGTTTAATTTTTTCGCAACAATGTCTAGAGTTTTGTAAATCTTTTCAAGATGGACTTGCTTTTCTTCATCACCAAAATAGATTTTGGTTAACTTGGCTAAGTTTTCATAATCCTCATAATCGTGAGTGTTGTTGTCTGGAATTTTTATTAAATGATAATCGGCGGGAGAGTTATTACTTAAAACTTCGGCTAACTCATTAAAACTATATGCCGGGTCGAACTCATTTTGGATAAACATTGCAGGAATGGGCAATGATTTCAAATAATCGTTTATAGGAAAACCTAGCTCTTTGGACAGATTATAGGGATGACCACAAATCACTATTTTTTTGGGATTGATTATTTTTTCGTAGATACTTTTTAAAGCCAAAACGGAACCGATGGATTTAGCAAAAATAAAATATTCGCTCTTACCTTTAACTAAATTAGTTAGCTTTTGAGATTCGAATTCAAAATTAAGATTTTTTTCACCAGTTTCCCAGTGTGAATAATAAAGAATTTCACCATCAGAGAATTGATCAAATTCCGACTTAACCCTTTCAATCCAATCTTTATTACGAACACTACCACCAGAGAGGTAAATGATATGCATTTATAGGTCAATTATATACCAGAAGTGGTGAGCTATAATTGACTATGCAATTACAACATTTGGAATTTAGAACAAGCGATGGATTGGATTTACCTGGTTTGCTTTATGAACCGGATTCCAAAACTGATAAAGTGGCGATATTGCTTCATGGAAATGGCAGTAGTTCAATATTTTATTCCCCAAATTTCGGCGCTACTTATGCAAAGTTTTTAAACGAAAAAGGAATTGCTTATTTTCCTTTTAACAATCGTGGGGCTCATATTATAAAAAAACTGAATAAAACGGTTGGTGATGAAACCCAGAGATTAAAATATGGCTGTGCTTACGAAATAATCAAAGAATGTATTTTTGATATCGACGGGGCGATTGAGTATTTAAAAACTTTGGGCTATAAAACCTTTTATTTAATTGGAGCCTCGACTGGGGCTAATAAAATTTGTGTTTACAACTTCTACAAACCTGAAAATCCGGTGTCAAAATATGTTCTTATAGGTGGTGGGGATGATAGTGGATTTTTGTATTCTCAAATCGGAAAAGAAAAAGTGATGCAAATTTTGAAAACGTGCCAACAAAAAATTGAAGCTGGAAATGGGACTGAATTGGCGCCGGAAGAATGGATGGGGTTTTATTCATACCAATCTATTTTTGATACGCTAAATCCGGATGGTGATTATAATACTTTCCCCTATTATGAGGCATTAAATAATCTTAAGATTTCTAGTAAAGAATTGTTTCGTGAGTTTAAGTCAATTAATAAAACAACCTTGGTATTGTATGGGGAGAATGACGAATATTGCTATGGAAAAGTTGCAGAAATAATCGAAAAACTTAAAACTACGACTCCTCATCCTGAAAAATTTACATTTAACATATTGCCGGATTGTGATCATGGATTTTATGGAAAAGAAGAGGTTTTGGTTAAAAATATTGCGCAATGGTTGGCTAAGTAAACATGAAGAGAATTAAGACAAAGTGGTGGATGGTGGCTTTGATTATATTTAGCCTGGTTTTCCGACTGAGTTTGACTAATATGGCGATGCATGATGACGTGGTGGTTCAAGCCGGATGGGGACACTGGATATTTGAAAATAAAAGCATGCGGGGGTTTTATGAAAATAGACAATGGATATACGGCTGGCCAAACCAACCGCCGGTAATAAGTTATTTATATTCTGTTGGTTTTAAAATCCATGAAGGGCTAAATACAACCATGGTAGGGTTGGGCAACTTTATTGCTCTGAACAGACTTGGTGCATCCCACATTCCCTGGTATTACAAATTTGTATCCTGGTTTTCGGCCGACAAATTTGAAAACACACCTTACTATAACGGTCAATTGATATCGCTAAAACTTATTCCGATATTTGGCGATTTAATATTGGCAGGACTACTTTTTTGGATTGTCAAAAAATATAGCAATGAAAAAAAGGCACTGATAATTAGCGCCATATTTTTACTTTCCCCTTTCAGTTGGTATGAAAGTGCCTTATGGGGACAACATGATCAAATGTCATTAATATTTGTATTGCTGGCGTTTTTGGCTGTTTCTAACCGGTGGATTATTTTGGCACCACTGCTGTGGGCGATAAGCATTTGGCTTAAGTCAACTGGATTAATTTTTGCTCCCCTGCTGGTTTGGTGCGCACTGAGAAATAGGGAAAGTTTTAAGAAATTTCTAATAGGTTCAATAGCCACCTTGGGGATTTATTTTGTTCTCGTAACAGTAATTAGTCCGAATAATTTTGTGGTGTTTAACTTGAATTTGGTTAAACAAATGTTTGCCAAAGGCGACTTTGCTACTTGGGTTAATGCTTTTAACTTTTGGAGGTTAGTAACTCCCGAGCACACTGATTCACGAAATTTATTTTTGGGAATAAGTTACAGTATTTGGGGTTATGTGATGTTTGGAATTATTAACATATTGGCTTTTTGGCAAGGACGAAAAAGAGATTTTTGGAGCATAGTGAGGGCTTTGTTTGTAATTTCGTTTGGTGGCTGGTTATTGATGAGTACAATGCACGAAAGATATTTGTTCACCGCTATAGGAAGCGGATTACTTCTAACTGTTAGATATCCAAAAACTATGAAATGGTGGTTGGCGATGAGCTTGGTTTTTTGGATTAATATGTATTTCGCTTGGTGGAGACCGATGGAATGGGAATGGATTAGAAATGTGCTGATAGGACAAAACGAGAGTTTGATAGCAAAATGTTTGTCGGCTTTGATGATAATTATTTTTGCGGTGATGGTAAAAAGATTAAAAGGCGAGGGAGAAAAAGTAGAGAAGAAAAACTAGAGACTCAATGGCAGTATTTCTTTTTGCATGAGGGTCATTCCCGTAAACTGTCCTTTGTAACGGACAGTGTTTTCTTGGTTCCCAACTACTTTATATCCAAGTTTCTTATATAAATTTATAGCTGAGTCATTATTGGAAAATACCTCCAGAGCAATAATCTTAATCGTACCTAGCTTTTTTGTCTCTTCTTCTATGATATTAAGTAATAGATTTCCTAATCCAATTCCACGATAATCCTTGTCAATATAAATCTGTAATTCGCCAACGTGATCTCTTTTTGTCTCTAAGTTAGTAACATCAACACCAGCAATTTTCTTTTTCTCATCAGTCACTATCAAATGAATACCTTTTTTGTCCTTAATTTCAGACTGCATGAATTTTATGTAACCAAGTTCGTCTTCGAGTGTTTGGTGGTCAGTAGTTAAAAAAGCTTCTTCTTCGATTAGGCGATCAAGAAATTTAACAAAAGATTGAGCGTCTGCTTCTTCAGGTTCACGGAGAGTTAATATATTTGTTACTTCAGTCTTACTTAGCCTAGGTAGTAGTGAATTAAGCGTTAGTGGTTTAAACATAATTAGGTGAGAACTAACTATAATATACAGTAATTTGTATTATTACTTGCGTTATATAGAGGTTTCTTTGGATGTTTAAAAGAGTGTTCCTAAACATTAAACTGAACACGTAGTTGATCTAACTGAAAGGTTTCTTTGGGTAAGAGCTTTATAATACTGACACAACTGCTGTCAATATGTTGGGGAATAAATGTGGGGTGAATATAGTTATATTCAGACTTTTGATATATATGAAGTCTGAATATTTCATTGACGAGTTGTTTCGCTATAAAATAAATTGAATTTTGATCATCAAAATATCCTTCAAAGGGATATTGGGCTGATGTAATATTAAGATCACGAAGCTGAGGCCATTGTTTTAAAAAAGTATAAAAAGCTCTACGCTCGGCGAAGGGTTTGGTAACTACCAATACAGAGGACGGTCTAATGGAGAGTTTCTCCAGAGTTGTACGGGAGTTTGTTACATTTTGGCCAGTATTAGTAGCTTCAGTTTCAAGTATGATAGTGGAAATATTAATTTGTGGGTAATTACTTGAAATAATATTAAGAAATCTTCTGGCCTCGCTTATTGAAGGGTCATTGGTACGTGTTCCAATACCACCTGTTAAAAGCATCAGTGGTGCGTAGTGATCTAAATAAAGTTGACCAGCTCGGAGTGCTGTTCGGTTGTCGTTATTGCCCAGACCGATAATGATGTCCTGACGGTAAGGTTTCTTATTTAGTCTGAGAAAATTGTCGATGGTACGGGAGTGCTTTTCTATTTCGTTTTCCCGTCTTTCGCGGTCGAATATCATCGTTTGTAAATATTATACAACATAATATTGATTTGGCATAATATTAAGATGCTGGATAGATAGTCCGATACTAATGGTTTTGTGTAGTTATTATAAGATATCTATGGTAAATCATTGTTGAGATTATATGATATACTCTTGTTCATCATGTAATTTTCTTATCGTATATGACTTATTGTGAGAATTATGTTGCAGTATTTAGACACGGACAATTTGACGGACCAGGGGCTAAAAGTCCTAGCTATAGAAATTTTGTTGATTCATTAGCGGAGCCTTCTTGGATATACCCCCTAACAGATAAAGGGAAGTCTCAGATTGAAATGTCCGTTAGACAATTATTGAATTATCAACAGATTAATTTAATATTTACAAGTCAATTTCTACGAACTCAACAAAGTGCTGAAATTATTGCTAGATTGGTAAAAGAGAAAACTGGAAATGGGGTAGAGATTGTCGCCTCTAGTTTGTTGAATTCAATATGGATGCCTCCTGAGAGCTTATCGGAGTCTGAGTACATTAGATTGCATGAGAGCGGTGATAAAAATGCTGTTGCAAATTGGATGTTTAGCAAATGGGCTGAAGGATTAATAGGGGAAACTCCGGAATTGGTGAAAAAGAGAATCGAAATATTAATTCCCTATTTGAGAAATATTGTTGATGTGAATTCACCGATGAAAGTGGCTGTTGTAACCCATGCCTCATTTTCTAGTGCATTACAAAGATATGTTAAGTGCATGAGTTTGACTGAACCACGTGATGAAGGGCAAATATTAAATGTTGGCAGATATTATCTTCTTAGAGTTGATAATAGCCAGAAACGCAGGGAATTAGATTTAATAACGTATGAACAGAATTACCTAGTTTTTCAAGAGACAGAGAGGAGATCCTTGGCTGTTATATAATACCAGACGTCATTCTGATCACATAAGTTTTTCATGTGTGGATCAGAATTAATACACAAAACTGGTACTCCAGCGCTTTGAGCAGCTAAAATACCCGTTGACGAATCTTCGAAAGCCAAAGTGGAATATTTTTTGACTTTTAAAGTGTCCAAAGCTAAGTTATAAAGATCTGGAGCAGGTTTTCGATTTACTTTATTACTAAAGCAAAATAAATTTTCAAAATATTTTTCAATTCCCATCGACTTAATGCCACTCTTGACAATGTCAGCGGTTGAGTTAGAAACAATAGATATGGGAGCAATGTTGGTCAATGCTTCTAATAATTCTTTGATTCCGTCCAAAAGCTCAAGGCGACCCTGAGAAACAAGTTGATTATAGAGAGACTGTCTGTAGGTCGAGATTTCTTCTAAGGAGAGATTTTTCTTGAGATGAGACTTTACCTTTTTATAAACCTCGCTTTGATGTTTCCCGCGATGATATTCTTCACAAATTTTCTGACCTTTTTTGGTTAATACTTTACACCAAGTTTCAAAATATAATTTTTCACTATCAACAATTAATCCATCGTAATCCAAAAGAAAATAGGAATAATTGGTGAGGTTAAAAGTGCTGGTCATAATTATTTGAGATTTGACATTTCCCTAACAATTAGTTTGCGGATAATGGGTTCGTCTTTTAACATTGTTTTTAATTTATCGATACTAGTTTTGGGGTAAAGCAAAGATAATATTGTTAGTGGGACGATATTTTCTCGAGTTGAAGAAAGAGCGATGTGCTCCTCTAAATTATTATGTAAATTTGGGTTACCGTCATATATATTCTTAAGCATGACTTTTTTGATGATTGCTTCATCTTTGTGGGTAATATCATTGATTATTCTAAGAGCACGTAAAAATAGCTTTTTATTTGTAATACGGAGATCTATCATCTTATTTTTATACACCTTGCCACTTAAAATAAAACCTCCGGTTGATATATTTACAAGTAGAGTTCGAACAAATAATAGTTTTTGAAAGTCATCCTGCCAATCATTTTCAATCGAAATAAGATCTGTTGAGGGATAGCATTTTGGAGAAATCAGAATCGGAAAAAACCTTTTTATATTTAGAAGATGAAGCTTTTCTATTTCTTTAAGATTCTTACCGGCATCGCCAAAAACTATAAGCGTGTCATTTTTAGTTAAATGAGGTAGATTATTCTTAATAAATTGCTTAAAATCTATCTCTTTTGCTAATGTTTCATTTTCTTCACCCGGAAAATAGGTAAGATCTAACATGCCTCGGTAAGAATAGCCATTGACTTGTTGGACCCTTGCTCCGAAGGTTGGAGGACACTCAGCTGCATCATAAATACATAGGGCTCCATAATTATTAGAAAGACCAAGAAGATAGATGCTGCCTCCGGTTTGCAATGTTTGTTTTCCAGATTTTATTAGTTTAGAAATTAACGGTTGATAATCACGAGTAACGACAAGTGTTTTTTGACAACATTTAAAAATATCAATCAGATCAGTTTCGACATGTCCGGGAGACTTAATTGAGGAAACTAAAATCGAATAAATGAGAATCATGGTAGCGGTTCCACCTTTCATGCGTACCGAACCCATAATTGCTTCTGGACCAATGATGGGGTTAAAGACTTGAGTATCTCGTCCAAGACTAATTGTTGCGAGCTCTGAGGGGTTAAAACCAATAATAGCTGTTTTTCCTTTTGAGTATTTATTGGCTTCATCCAAGGCGGCTTTGACATAATTTGCCGATAACCCACAAGTTACACCGATGACAAATGTCTTTGAGGGGTCTAAGTTGGCGGTGTATGACAGATAGTCAGAAATACCAACTTCTATCTTATCTTCAGTATTTGGTTCTGCTCGAACTAGAGCTTTAATCCCGCCGGCAATGATTGGGACTAAATTGATTTTGTGACCGACAAGAGGGTTCAGAATCTTTGCCATTAAACGGCAGAGCCTGCCTGAGGTACCACTTCCAAGTAATACTACATTTACCTTTGTTTCGTTTTTAAGGGCTTGTTGAATTCTAGAAACAAAAACCCCATAACTTTTAAGAAGCCTTTTATCGTATATACCCTTAAATTCGCCATATCCTCCAAATATTTCATCTTCGCAGTCAGCGAGTATCTTTGGAATTTCTGTTTCACTAAGGACATCAATATTTATTGACTTTGGGTTAGATCTTTCAGTAATTGGGGTTGGGTTTGGATTCATATGAGTTTTGATTTTAAAAGTGCATAACCGCCGTAGATAGCCGAGAAATCTCCCAAGCAAGATTTAACTAAAAATATGTTTTTTTCTTTCAATTTGTTTTTGATTCTCGTAACAATTGAACCTTTTTTGACAGTAACACCTCCCCCCAAAACTATATATTTAAGGTGGTATTTATGACATATCTTTTCCAACTCATTTACAAAATTTTTGACTAAAAGGTTCCATTGAGTATTATTTAAATATTTTAACTCTACCCCAAAATTGACTAGCGCATGTCCACCTCCACAAAGAGCATCAACATTGGTGAAGGTCTCTTGCCAATCTAAGACAGTAGGTTTTGGTAAATGACCAGTTCTAGTAGAGAGAAGACAACCTCCAATCCCAGTGCCCCACGAAATGTAAAGAAATTTGTTTGTCGGAAAACTATAACTAAGTCCTTCTCCTATAGCGGCGACCGAAGTGTCCTTGTCAATAACTAATTGACAATCGAATTCATGTTTTAATTGCCCAAAGAATGGTCTGTTAACCCAAGGTCCTAAGTTATTTGCCTTAGTGAGGACTAGTTTTTGATGATCAAAATTTCCAGGCAGAGCGATAACAATAGCTTCGGACTGAGTTGATTTTGACTTCATGGTATTTAGAATAAGCTTGGAATCTGACAGATAATCTGAAGTGTTTTTTATGACAATAGTTTGAGAATTTACATCAAAATTGTTTAGAGAATCTGTCCAAGATATGCGAAAGTTGGTGCCACCAAAATCAAGTGCAAAATACATAGTTAGCCCGCAAGTTCGGTTCCCCTTTGCCTTAAAATTTGTAATCCTTCTTGGTTGTTGACTGAAATATATTTATGGGGAGAACAAAGTTGAAAAATCCGTTGGTGGGACTGAAGAGCCAAGACAAGGAGTTTTGAAATACCAAGCTCTTTTCCATCTGGAGTGCTACCTTTGAGAATGGGAAGAAATTTTTCTAAAAAACATCCAGATATAATAAAAATTCCCGCCGTATAACGACCGTTTGAGTCCGTACTTATTCTGGGGATAATATCTAAGACCCGTCCATCACGATTGCTGAGATATTCAATCTGATGTGAATTCGAATCAGGATTGTTCACTGTTAAAATACTGATATCAGCTTGTCTTGTATGATGAAGGCGGATTAAATTTTGAAGATTTTCAGGGGTAGCTTGACATGCATCGTCCCCTTGGATAGTTAGTATATGCTTGGCATGGATGTCGTAATTATGGCTGAGAATAGCGTCGAGAGCACCGGCATTGCCAGTCAATTTATCTTGAAAAACATATTCTAGATCAGTACCAAAATAGTTTTGAATTACTTCTCCCCTATAGCCTATTACTGCTTTTATCTCATTGGTGCCAAAAGCAACTTTAAATAATGATTCGACAGCAAATTGCATTAAAGGTCTGCCATCAACCGATACCATAGGTTTTGGTAGATGATTAAGTCCGAGACGAGAGCCCTTACCAGCTGCAAGAATTGCAGGAAAAATCTCATTCATTAAAGGCGTGGCTAAAGATGTCAAAAAATTCTGGTTCTTTGCCTATTTTATTGATACAGACATCCTTAACTTCTTCTTTCTTAGCAAAAAACAAGTCTTTCATTTCTAATTCATTTCTAAACTTAAACTTTTCGACAACTTCATTTTGATTAAGCCTTAACTTACAATAAAAAACAATTGCTACGTTGCCTGATTCACTTCTTAGAGCACCTAGCAATTTAAGTTCTTCGATGTCGGAACTATCAACACCAAGTTCCTCAACTACTTCACTTGATGCTGATAAAAAAGGATCAGGAGCTTCATCTTGAGTTTCTTGCTTGTTAAAAACTCCACCGATGTAACTGTATTTTAGATTTGAAACATAAACATCGGACTTTTCTCCAAAAACAAAGTTTCCGTCTGCGGTCTCAATAAAGATGGAGGAGTAAAGTGCCATCGGGAGATAATCCTCCCCTTTTTTAAACAAGTCTTCGGTAAAGTCTTTGATAGATGTTCTAATACTAAATGGGATAGTTGAAAATGATAGTTCGCACTTATTTTTATCAAGTTGAAATTTGTCGAGTCGATAGACCAGTTGATCCCAAATTTTTTTACCAGAGGCTTTGGCTTCCTGAAGTTTTATTTTCCAATTTTGTTTTGTCTTTTCTTCAATAAGCGGATCAATTTTCCGAGAAGATTCGGGGTTATATTTACATACAACGTCCGAACTAAAATAATTCCCTTGAAATAAAATTCTACCGTTCATAGTTTTTAGTATTTTACTAATGGAATTATACAGTGAATCTGTTCGAAATCAATAATAGATAGCTAGGCTATTTACTGTGTATGAATCTTGTTTTGTAGGAACCATGCCTTAACATCTTTTAGGATCGGGTTATCCAAAGATTCGTGCACCAAAGACCATACACTTGGGAGATATTTTAGATAAGAAGAATTATTTTTTTGCTTATAAATATGAGCAAAATTTCCTAATATTTTAATATTTCGTTGGGCAACATAGATATCGCAGAGGTTTTTGAAAATATTTGGATCTATTTGTTTGGTAACCATGAACTTGTTAAGAAAATTTTGCCGCATACCCTGTGACATTGGAAATCTGCAGTCATAAATTAATGACGTAATATCGTAGACGAAGGAACCGCTTTTTGCGCTTTGAAAATCAATAATTCCAATACTTTTTTTACCTAACCGTTGAGGAAGCCAAAATAAATTTCTACAGTGCATATCCTTATGAACAAAAACGTTGTTTGAGTCGTTTAATAATAAATACTCCAAGGGCTTATTCCAACAAGTATTAAAATTTTCTAAGACCTTTTTACTTAAAAGATTGCCGATATAAGGTAAATACCAATCAACAAAAATGGAAAGTTCATTTAAAAAAAAAGTATTATCAAATTTGGGGAAAGTTGGATTTGCGAGTGAACTTAGTGCGACAACAAGATCAACAGCACAATAATAAACAGTAGACAAATGCTCTGGATGCTTTATCAAGTAGTTATCAAGAGTGTGATTACCTAAGTCTTCTAAAATCAGATAACCATTCTTGATATCAGCGCAGAATACTTCTGGAACAGAATACTCCTTTTTTGCCAGAAAAGTAGTTACTTTTAGAAAACTCTTTACTGTTGAGATTGCCTTAGAGGCATCCATTAATACCAGAGTTTGGTTATTCCGGCTTAGTCGATAATATGTCCGGTCAGAAGCATCATTAGGTAAGGGAGAAATGTCGTAATCTGATAGATTGTTTTTACTTAAGAAATTGATTATTTCCAAATCTATTTTTTCCATTTAGGTCTACATAATATTAAGAAGTATTGTATATAAACGCATAATACCAAATAATTTGTGGTTACGTAACTAATATGCTTTCCGACCCATAAGTACTCCACGTTTATAATTTACAATTATAATTTGTTAATGTGGAATTAAGACTATTACTTGCGTTACATAGAGGTTTGTCTATAATTAAAATAACTACTACTAATTTCGTGTAAGTATGAACAGAAATAAAGATGGTCGGGGATCGATGTCTGCTTGGAATGTTAAGGAATTTGATTTTCCCAAAAAAGGAAAATTGGAATCGAAAATTAAATTCTTAATTAGATACGGGATATTGGCACCTTCGGGATTCAATTCCCAACCATGGAAATTTGATCTTGGTGAAAAACAACTGATTGTCCGACCGGATTATGAGCGAAAACGACCGATGGTTGACCCGAACGACAGAGAAATGTTTATCAGCTTGGGATGCGCGGTTAAAAATGTGGAAGTGGCGGCAGGGTATTTTGGACTTATATTTGACAAAAAATACTTGGATGACCAGGTAGTGTTTGAATTTAAAGAAGGAGAAAAATTGTCGGAAAATAAGGAAATGTTTGGAGCGATTGTTAACAGGGCGACGTACCGGGGAGAATACAAAACAAAAAAGATTCCCAAAGAAATAATTAAAATAATTAGCAAAGATGATGACTTGGAAATATTTGCAGACCAGGAAAGTAAAAATAAACTGGCAGAAATTGTGTATGGGAGTAATAAAGTATGGTATAAAAGTAAAGAATTGGTGGAAGAATTGGACTATTGGTTGACTGATGATTTGAGGGGAAGGGAAGGAGGAATTCCGACAGGAATATTGAATTTGTATAAAATTGCTATAAGTTTCCGACAATTTTTGAGCAAAGAGAATCCGGAGGTGGAAATAAAGGCCCAGAGAGAAAAAGGATTGATTGAGAAATCCCCTGTCTTACTAATCCTAAAATCAAATGAAGATAAAATTGCTGACTGGATAAAGGCTGGTGAAAAATTTGAGGAGTTGTCGCTCGAGCTGACAACCAAAGGAATAAGTGCCGGATTTTTTAATACCGTAATTCAACTTAAAACCCAAAGAAAAAAGTTGGAGGGGCTAATTAAGAATAAGAAAAATGCCCAACTGCTGATAAGAATTGGTTATCCCAAGGAAATAGTTAGCAAGTCCCCCAGAAGAGAGTTAAAATCTTTTTATGAACCAACCACAATTCACTGAGCTGGCGGCAAAGTCGATACAAAGCGGACTGGACGAAGCTACAAGTCGTGCTAATCCGGAGATGACTGAGGCTCATTTGCTATTTGGTTTTATAAAAAATCCCGGACCAGCCAAGGAACTGATTAATGAGGAACAAGAAACTAAAATATTGGGGTGGTTAAACCAACTTCCAACTGTTAACGGTGGAGTTGACCCAAAACCCAGTCAACAACTGCAAAAAGCAATAAAAAAAGGAGTGGAGGAAAGTCAAAAAAGAGGAGATAGCTATGTATCGCAGGAAATGTTGTTGCTGGGAATAATTCTGGAAGGTGGAAACGAAGTGGAAAAAATATTTGATAAAGATGAGGTATTGAAAAAAATTAATGAGATGAGAGAAAATAAAACTGTGGATAGCGAAACAAAAGATACAACTTATAAATCATTGGAAAAATATACAACTGATTTGACCGCCTTGGCCAAAAAGGGCAAGGTTGATCCGGTGATTGGCAGAGAAGAAGAAATCAGAAGGGTGATGCAAGTGTTGTCGCGAAGGACAAAAAATAATCCGGTGTTGGTGGGTGATCCGGGCGTGGGAAAAACTGCCATTGTAGAGGGATTAGCTTATCGAATAGTGTCGGGAGATGTACCAGAATCACTTAAAAATAAACAAATTTTGAGCTTGGAAATGTCGAGCATTTTGGCTGGGGCAAAATTTCGGGGAGAATTTGAAGAAAGATTGCGGTCGGTTATCGATGAGGTAATTAAGGCCGAAGGTAAGGTGATTTTATTTATTGATGAATTACACACAATTGTGGGAGCGGGTGGAGCAGAAGGGGCGGTAGATGCCAGTAATATGCTTAAGCCGGGTTTGGCCAGAGGAGCTCTTAGGGTTATTGGAGCAACGACTATTAATGAGTACCGAAAATATATTGAAAAAGATAGCGCGTTGGAGAGACGGTTCCAACCGGTAACGGTAGCTGAGCCAACGGTGGAAGATACAATTTCGATATTAAGAGGACTGAAGGAAAAATATGAAGTACACCATGGAATTAAAATAACTGACCAAGCTTTGGTCATGGCGGCAAAATTATCGGATCGATACATTCGAGATAGGTTTTTGCCAGACAAAGCAATTGATTTGGTGGATGAAGCGGCGTCGGGCCTTCGAATTCAAATGGAATCGTCGCCAACAGAAATTGATAGTTTGCAAAGAAAAGTAAGGCAACTGGAAATTGAACAAAAGGCTTTGGAAAAGGAAAAAAATGAAAATATTGCTAGTCGGTTGGAAGAGGTGAAAAAAGAATTGGCAAATAATGAGGAAAAATTAAAAACACTAAAATCTAAATGGGAAAAACAAAGAGAATTATTGTTAAAACTACAAAAGGGTCGTGAAGAAATTGATGACTTAAAAAGCCAATTAGAAAAAGCTGAAAGAAACGTGGAATTGGACAAGGCGGCAGAAATAAAATATGGATTAATCCCAAAAAAGATTGAAGAATTGAAAGAGGCTGAAATTGAATGGAGCAAAATTCCTGACGAAGAAAAGGTAGTAAAACAAGAAGTGGGAGAAGTGGAAATTGCAGCGGTGGTAGAAAAATGGACAGGAATAATGGCTAATCGCCTTCTAAAAACCGAACAGAAAAAACTATTAAAATTGGAAGAGTTGCTTGAAGAGCGGGTAGTGGGACAAAAAGAAGCGGTGGTGGCAGTGGCTAATGCGGTCAGACGATCGCGATTGCATTTGGGTGAAACTAATAAACCAATGGCGACATTTTTGTTCTTGGGGCCAACAGGAGTGGGAAAAACTGAAACAGCCAAAGCATTGGCGGAACAATTATTTAACGATGAAAAAGCAATGATAAGAATTGATATGAGCGAATATACTGAATCACATAGCGTGGCCCGATTGATTGGCTCCCCTCCTGGATATGTGGGCTATGAGGAAGGAGGACAGTTGACCGAAGCGGTGAGAAGAAAACCGTATAGTGTGGTGTTGTTTGACGAGGTGGAAAAAGCAAATCCTCAAATATTTTCAGTGTTTTTGCAGGTATTTGATGATGGAAGATTAACTGATGGCAAGGGAAGAACGGTTGATTTTACCAATACAGTGATTATTATGACTTCGAATCTACCAGAAGAGGAGTTGAATATTAAATTTCGCCCGGAATTTTTGAATCGGATTGATCAAATAATAAAGTTTAAAGAATTGGATGAAAAAATGATTCGAAAGATTGTAGATATACAGATTGCGAATGTAATCGAAAGATTAAAAGAACAAGAAGTGGTGTTGACGGTGACTGACAAAGCCAAAGATTGGTTGGCCAAAAAAGGATATGATCCGGTGTTTGGAGCCAGACCACTCAAGCGATTAATTTCGTCGCAGATTATTGATAAAGTGGCAATGATCGTGCTGGAGGGTGAAGAGGGAGAAACGAAAATTTTGGTGGCAGATGCAGAAAAGGACGATGTTGTGGTAAAATTGGCGAATTGAACGAAAGAAAAATTAAAATTATTCCATCGATGCCAGTAGAGCAATTCCTACCGATAGGCAGGGAAATGGTTGGTTATAGAGGTATAAATATTATGGAATATAACGGGTCTTTTCCTCAGGAATTGGATGGCAAATATGAATATACGGTTGTAGACGGAAAAAACATAGAAATAAAAACTAAGAATAAAATATTTACGTATCCAAATGTCGCGCCTACTGGTGAGGCTATGGTTGAACAAATACTGGCAATGTTGGGAGCAAACAATGAGTTGGTGAAGAGTGAGGAACCGATAATGCTGTTTGCTAATGTGTCTGATGCAAAGATTTTAAGGGCAATAAAATTGATTCAAGCTGAATTTGGAGAAAAATGTCAGATATCAGATTGGAATGGGACAGGGCTGCTGGGGATGAGAGGAAACCGGTTGATGTAAAATACAGGAATTGTTCCCGTAGTATAGTGGATAGAATTCTCCCCTCCGAAGGGAGAGACGTGAGTTCGACTCTCACCGGGAACACAAGAGGAAGAATATAGAATATTGTATATGGTATATAGAGTTAGTTGTCAGAAGGGGCGAGGTCTTTGAGAGCGTCGAAGTTTAGATTTTCCATCTGCTTTTGCAGATCGGACATATCAGTAAATTTGACGTCGGTGGGAGCAGTTAGATCAGATTCTGAAATAGTGGCCGGGGTGCAGTTGTAGTCATATTGGCCATCCCAATCAATGTTTTGAGAAGAAACATTTTGACCATCGGAAGTTTCGGTGGTGGTAGTTGCTTCAACTTTCATTTTGATACCAGCAGTTTTGTTGTCATCGTTCCAAATATAAATATTGTTGCCATCGCTAACCACGGTGCTAATCACGGTTGAACCTTCAACTTGGACTTTGGCTTGTTGGCGGAATTTTTGATCTTTGAAAACAATTTCGCCGGTGCTTACAGAACCATCTTCGTTGGTCATCGACCAGGTACATTTTTGAGCAATTCCGGTAGAAAGCAGGTCACGGAGAGATTTTTTGGAAGTATCTGGTTGTTCTTCGGATGAAGGAGTAGTAGTTTGGCTTTCCTGATTGATCTGAGTATTAGATTTGAGACTGCAAGAAGAAAGCAAAAAAACGGAGAGAAAAAGAAAAAGATATTGTTTCATAATATATTCTACATCAAAGGTATAATATAGTATGATCCAAAAAGTTAATGAAGGGCTGTATTATGACGAAAGATCGGCTGGAGGTATTGTGTACCGAATCGACGAGGGGAAAACTTTGTGGTTGGTAATCAAAACTTTGTCAAAAAAAAATACGACTAGGATGGGGACATCGGCACGAAAAGTGGTGTTTAAATTCCCCAAAGGACATTTGGATAATAATGAGGTGTTAAAAGCGGCGGCATTACGAGAAGTGGAAGAAGAGGGTCGAATCAAATCAAAAATTGTGTCGAAGGTTGGGTCAAATGATTATATTATTTGGGACAGAACTGAACACAAAAAAATAATAAAAAAAGTGACATTCTTTTTGATGGAGTATGTAGAAGAAAGTAATCTCAAATATTATGACAATGAAGTGGTGATTGACCGAGAATGGTTGGAGTTTGACGAGGCGATGAAAAAACTGTCATATGATTCGGAAAAGGTACTGCTTAGAAAGGCAAACAATAGATTGGTGGAGATTAGAAAGAAGTAAGGGATATTGGGCGATAAGTTTGATAGAATATCAATCATCAGGAGGGGCCCACCTTCGTCCCTCGATAAACTCGGGACTTCGGACGGGTAAATCGGACCATCCTGCAGAAGCTATCCCGATTAAGCGGGATTGCGGGCAGGTAGTGGGGTTCATTCCTCAAGTCTAATTAACAATCTGGAGGGGTCGGATAGTGGTTCATTCCACAGACCTGGAAAGTCTGCGCTGTAAAAGGCTCGCGGGTTCGAATCCCGCCCCCTCCGCCAATCATTGTTTATTCCCTATCATTCCATGTAATATAGGTGATGCTACTCCCCTGACCAATAACGCGTTTGTTCCTGTTTAGCTTCAATTTCGTTCCAGACCCATGCCCCCGAGGGGATGCATTCCCGGTACCTCCCATTGATTTGATATAGTTGGTCTTATTGAAAACCATTTAGCAGCTGGCGTATTATAGTGCCAAAGTTAGATATAGCTATTAGTTTATATCTGGTCTATTTATACGTTTAATTTAGCTATGCCAAAATTACCCAAATAAAAAAGACGTTCAAAGTTTAACAATAAACTTGGAACGTCTTTCCAATAGAACAGTGTGACAACTTCATTCTATCGGTTCTCGAGGATATTGCAATAATTCATTTTAATTTAAAATATAAACAACGGTCAAACAAAACAACATTTAGATGCTGTGTTACTTCTGGCAAGAAGTATGCAGCAACGAGGTTATGAGTTAAAGGGTGTGGATGCTCCCAATTACCTAACGCCCCCAGTGGTTGAAAACACTAACGGAGTTGGAGATGGAGAAGATAAGCAACCTGATATATTAGCTTTTGATAATGCGAATCAAAGATATATCCGGGGTGAGATTAAAGTCGGACCTGAAATTAGTAATGACCACTCAGTAACCCAATTTAAGATATTTTCTAATAGGCATAACACAAGTAATAATATTGATTCACTATTAATAATCGGTGTTCCCACCGAATATGTTGGTCGCCTAAGAGTTGTATTAAACCAACCGGGAATTAATACGAATAATATCGAAATATTTAACTACTAACCTCCGAGAAATAGTGCAGAAAGGTTTATCCTTTCTGCACTATTGTACTTATCTGCTTATCTTTAAGAACAAATCTTGTCTTAAAAAATGCTAATATTTCCTGTTTTTCCTCCGAGAATCCGGTTTTTAGGACACGGAAGTTAGAAAAAGAAGGAACGATACATCCAAGAAAACTAGTAAATTCAGGTGGTAGAACTTATTGTTCATTGTATTTGGTGGATGAGAATAAGGAGTTTTTGAAGAAATATCCAAAAGCTAAGAGATAATTCGTGAAGTCTTATGGGAGTTATATAGTCAGAGAATTATTTTTATAATATTCCCCGTCCGAACAATCAGACAGATTATTGCTTCTGGTATATAATCACACCAAATGGGAATAAAGTATAGTTTTAATAGATCCATAGGATAAATATATGCTTGCGATTGACGTGGCAATTCTAGACATAGATAAAGTAATCTGCAGTAACATCAGTAAGTTTGATGAACTCGAGAGAGGCTTATTGTCACAAAACATTCTTTCTCAGTTAAGAAATTTTGTGGAACACATTTCCTTAAAAGCATTTTCCAATGGAAAAGATATTGAAGTTAATTATACGAACATTACAAAGGCAGTGGAATTTGTAAAAACAAGAGGAGAACTTAGGTTTCTGAACAAGTTTCATGACTTTTTACAAATTACAGTTTCACATTACACCCCAGATGAAGAAAATTCTGAAAGGTTGATACTGAAGTACTACGAGTGCTTACTCAGAGCAAAAATATTTTTGAAGAATAGGTATGGTTTAGACGTTCTAAAAAATATAAATGAATTTCCAATAAACATCGACCCGGCACTAAATGAATATTATGAAAAGATAGCTCAAAAAATTAGTCAACCAGCCATAACTAGAGCGAAGGATACGTACAACGATCGATATTATGTCCAGAAAATTAAACCGTTTTTTGTCAACTATGAAGTATTTTATGAAGTGACTTTTACAGCTGCAAACGATAGAGCTAGTAAATTTGACAGAATAATCGCATTTACCAATTTGGATATTTCTCCAAATTATGCAGTTAAACTCTTAGTGAGCAATGAAAATATAGAAGTACTTGGAAAAAAGATGCCCGTCCAAATAATTGATGACTGGGCTGTGTCGGTTCGTCCTTGTGAGTTAAATAATTTCGCCGACATCTTTGGTGTTCACCCAAAGATTAATAGCGGTACTTTAGAGTATGAGGAATTAATGAATTTTATAAGAAAAACGGGTTTGAACTTTGTTGATATTGTGAAGTCACATGACGGTTATTACGAGTGGTTCAAGAGAATAATATCTATTAAGGCAAAAACTTCCAATTTTATTGAGGTTCTTGATAAAAGTCGTGAACTTATAAAAAGTAATGCCTCCGGAAGCAATGTAGTCAGATATTTACTGTATAGACTTAACAATAAAGTAATTAAACGACAATATTGGTTCAGCCCTAATGAAAAACTGTCAAATTTGAGTCTAAAAAATAGCTGTATCCCTTTTGATCAGATGCCGTTCAATACTTCATTAGTAGATCATAATCCAATGGTGCAGGACTTATTTGACTGCATAGATCCAAAAGGAAGAGAACATGAGCTTCTGGCACGATGTATTAAAAATAATACAGAGATAAACGGACAGCTATATACACCTAAAAAAGAAGTTGACGGATTTGAAAATGTTGATGATTTAGTTAAAAGATATAATGATCGGTTGTTTTTTTTGCACAAACACAGGAGAATTGAAATTCATAAAGATCATTTCTATATAAAGGGTTATGAAGAAGATGCTTTTCACATTATCGAGAAGTTAAAGAAATTATCATCTAGCGGTATCAAAAACTACTCCAGTTCGTTTGATTCATGGCTACAATCAAGTGCTTATGAAATCGATTGCGATGAGAAAAAAGAGAAGTTAAGGCAAATGTTTGAAAACTCAAAGGTGGCAGTGATATATGGATCAGCGGGAACTGGAAAATCTACACTAATAAACCACATCTCGAATTTTGTTAACAATAGTAAAAAACTCTATTTAGCTAATACTAATCCCGCAGTAGATAACCTAAAAAGAAGAGTTAACGCGTCTAACTGTACTTTCAGCACGATTGCTAAGTTCTTGTATAGTAAAAATTTTGAGACAAATTATGATTTGTTGATTATTGATGAATGCAGTACGGTTAGCAATTCAGACATGCTCGCCATATTGGAAAAAGCGACTTTTAAATTATTAGTTTTGGTAGGAGATGTATTCCAGATAGAGTCAATACGCTTTGGTAATTGGTTTACACTTGTACGCAAGTTTGTTCCGAATACCTCAGTTTTTGAACTAACAAGGCCTTACCGTAGTAGCAATGAAAAATTGCTCGATTTGTGGGATAGAGTTAGGAACATAAATGATGATATCTTGGAACATATTGCAAAAAATAATTACTCGGTTAGATTAGACAGCTCAATTTTTGAACATACGGAGGACGATGAAACAATTTTATGTCTTAATTATGACGGCCTTTACGGAATAAATAATGTTAATAAATTTTTACAAGGAAATAATCCTAATCCCCCCATACAGTGGGGTGTTCAGATATATAAAGTAAACGACCCGATTTTGTTTAATGAGTCTGAAAGATTTGCGCCTTTGATTTATAACAATCTTAAGGGGAAAATTTTGGGCATAGAAGTCTTTGATGACAGAATTCAATTTGATATTGAAATAGACAAAGTAATAAACGAACTCCAAGCATATAACTATGATTTTCAACTTTTAGATAACTCAACTGACGACAAGTCGGCAATTCGATTTTCCGTCAATAAATATAAAAGTACAGATGATGACGATGACTTATCTTCGAATACAACGATTCCCTTTCAAATTGCATATGCTGTTTCAATTCATAAGGCCCAAGGACTGGAGTATTTCTCAGTTAAAGTTGTGATCACAAGCGAACTTGAAGAAATGGTTACACACAATATCTTCTATACAGCCATAACTCGCGCAAAAGAAAGGTTGAAAATTTACTGGACTCCTGAAACTGAGAAGAAGATACTTAGTGGGCTAAAGAAAAAGGAAAACGGGAAAGACTTCAGTTTATTGTCACTAAAGTATCCTGGGCTCTAGTTTGATATATATCATACTACATCATTGTTTTTACCATGTATCTTTTTTATAGTGTCTTATTTGTCTCATCCACTGCAGGCGGACAGGTTTGGCGACAAAGGGAGAGTAAAATATGACAGGGTGTTATAGAGATAGAAAGGTTCCGGACCTACCTGCTCCGCCAATATACTTTTATTCCTTACTTTCGGATAATTTTTCCTGTTTGTAGATGGAAATGAATTTGACCTACTTCTTGCCGGTTGCCGCCGTTAACTAAGAGGGTGTAGCCACTTTTGTCCCACTTCAGTTCTTCAACTATTTCTTTTGCTGTCAAATATATTTCACTAATGTAATTGCTATCTTCTGGTGTTAAGGCGGTAAGCGACTTAATCGCCTTTTTTGGAACTAGAACGATATGCCTTTCCCAAAACGGTTTGGGGTGCCAGAAGGCTATAACTTTGTCGGTCTCTTTGATTCGCTTTACTGGTAACAGTTTACTAAACTTACCGAATACTAAACCGACAATTAAATCACCTACTGGGGATTTAGAAAAATCGAAAATCTTTTCCTTGATAGTCATTGATTAGATTATAGTTCAAAGTCACATGATAGGGGTTCTAACTGCATCAATAGTTCGCCACTCGAAGCCGCGGCAATGGAATCGTTGTCGTATAATTGGTCAATGTACAAATCGTTTACTAAAACTGATTTTGAGAAATTATTAGGGTTACCCATTAATTATCGGGTAGATGGAGTTTTGTCATGTGGGCACCACGATATTGAAAAACAAATTCTTCGACTGGAAAAATCATTAACGGAAGCAAATATTTCTTACCAACTAAATAGGCTGACTGAATATTTGAAAGATGTTATCGAGATAAAGGTCGGTGAAAAAGTGTATTGGTTTACCGGAGTTTATGGTGGTGTAATTTTGAGTGAGTATTTACATTTTGCTTGCACTTTTGGTTCCAAAAAGAATATTCACATTGGTAGCTGTGGAGGGCTGTACCCAGAAATGAATTCGGTAGATTATTTGATTCCAACTTGGTCATTTGGAAATGAATCGAGTACTAGATTCTATGACAGAGAGGATACTGATAACTTGCATTATCCCAACAAATTATTGAGCGATCAACTTATGATAAAACTGTCTGGTGAAAAAGTTTGGAGCGGGCCAATGATGACTTGTGCGGCGATGTTGGCGGAAACCAAAGAAGATGTAGAAAAGTGGTCAAAGGAAGGATATTTTGGAGTGGAGATGGAAACAAGTACGGTATTTGCAGTATCAAATCACTTTAAAGTACCATCAGCATCATTGGTTTATGTGGCTGATAATTTAATTAAAGGGCAAGTTGTGGGCGACGAAAGCCACACTCAACAAAAAGAATTTCGTTATCAAAAAGCTCAAAAGATGTTTGATGTAGCGGTTAGTGTTTTGATTGAGGAATAAGCTCTAACGACATTAATGGTTCGACACCAAGATTAAATAGAATTGTTTTATAATTTAGACATGTACGGACCTAGCCCAAACGAAAAATATCCCATGAAGGGGTTTCCTCAAGTTGGATTTCTAAAAAATTTTATTACAAAAGAAAATATTATTGTCGGGGACTACACATATTATGATGACCTTGGTGGGCCAGAGGATTTTGAAAATAAAAATGTTCTTTATCACTACCCCTTTATGGGAGATAAACTAATTATCGGTAAATTTTGTGCGATCGCGACAGGTGCGAAGTTTATTATGAATGGAGCAAATCATAAGATATCGGGATTGTCGACTTATCCTTTTTCAATTTTTGGAAATGGATGGGAAAAAGTTACTCCAAAAATAGAAGAGCTTCCATTTAAAGGAGATACTGTCGTTGGAAATGATGTGTGGATTGGCTATGATTCGATTATTATGCCCGGGGTAAAAATTGGCGATGGAGCCATAATTGCTGCCAAAGCAGTTGTTGTAAAAGATGTCCCACCGTATACCATGGTTGGCGGAAATCCAGCAAATATTATTAGAGAAAGATTTGATAAAAAAATAATAGATAAGCTTTTGAAAATAAAATGGTGGGATTGGAAGATAGAAAAAATAACAAAATATTTGGATGTAATTGTTGGTGAGAATATTGGTGAATTAGAAAAAATTGTTTAGCTTGTGGAGATAGAAAGGTTCCGGACCCACCTGCTCCACCAAACTGTCTTATAATGAAGTATGAAAAATATTACTTTATTAAACATTCTGCTTAATCTGGGGTTAACGGTTGTTTTTATTTTGTTGAGTAATAGTGCTTTAAAAAAGGCATATGAGGAAACTTTTGTAGCATTGGCATTAATTTATGGAATTATGGTGATGTTTACGAATGCATTTTTTGTCGCTAGATTTTGCAGAAAATAATATATGAATAATAAAAAAATAATCAGTGGAATTATCCTATTTTTTTTAATTGGTTTTGTCTATTCGTGTATTAGAGCGATAAAGTGATTTGATTTTTTAAACCAAGCATCTTCAACTAGAACTGGTGGTATAATGCCTTATGGCAGGAAAAAAAGAAGATTTGGCAGTAACGGTACTTGATGCAATTGATTTTGCAGACGAAGACGATTGGAGTAAATTAGCTAGCTTGGGTATCGATCCGCCGACAATTTGTTTGTCATGTCAAAATCGGTTAGTACTAAAAACTCTAGACTGTAAAGTAGGCGGAGATGTTGAGAAAGTCGGTGACGAGGAAATGTGGCATACTAATAATCAAACCCCTTTGGTAGAAGTTTGTCGCTCGTTTGTATCAGTAGAAAAACCTTTTCGACCACGAAACTCTGGATAATAATTATTGTTTGTTGATAAAATAATTTTTTAATACGCTGGGTAATTAGCTGCAAAAGCTCGTGAGAATTAATGTCGACTGTATAATTTGGGTATGAATAATAGTATTGATAAATCTTTTGTTGATTTTGTTGTTGGACAACTTCATGATGTCGGAGATATTTCATATAAGTATATGTTTGGCGGATGTGCCATTTATTGGAAAAACAAAGTTGTAGCACTGATTTGTGATAATTCACTTTTTATTAGGCCGACGGAAAACGGAAAAAAGTATATTAAAAATGTTTGTGAAAAATCCCCTTATCCTGGTGCTAAACTTCATTTTTTAATTGAAGATAAAATTGACGATAAAGAATGGCTATGCGAATTAATTAAGAAAACTGCAGAAGAATTGCCGGAACCAAAAACAAGAAAAAAATAAAACATATTTTTAACTGCGTGTTTCGGCTGAGTCACAATTAATCAATGTCGCTCGCTGATATAATTACTGATGATAATTCATTTTGTGTGCGCGGGGAATACTTACCGGAGTCGACTGGCGGAGGCGTATCTTAACTCAAAGCAATTACCCAATGTCACGGCAATCTCGTCGGGGGTAGAAGCTTCCAAAAATAAAATAAAGACAATTTCTTGGTTTGCCAAAAGACTACTAAAAATATTTAATATTGAATCTTTTCAAAAACCTAAATGGACACAGACATCAAAACTGATGCTGGATTCGGCTGATCTAACAATATTTTTTGATAATAAGTACTACGGATATTGTGTTGACAAATACGGCTTTGATTGCGCAAATTATGAAAATTGGGAAATTGAAGATTTGGGGGTAAAAATTAAAGATAAATTAAAACGAATAGAAAAAACTGAAAAAACTTTTAAACTAATTAGACAAAAAGTCGATGATTTGGTAAAACGGAGATTAGAGTAGAATATGGTAATGAAAAAAAATATACTCATTTCACTTGGTATTGCATTAGCTTTTACTTTGGGTAGTTTGTTGTACAAAATACCCTGCGGTTTTTGGGATGGGTTGACTGCGGAAGGGGCGCCAACTGGCGGCCAAATTATATGCTCTGGATTCCCAGCTTCGGTGTTTGACACCGCACATAATGGAATTAGTTTTGGGTCGTTAATACTTAACTATGGAATATATTTTGTTTTGAGTATGATTGTGGTTTTGTTTTTCAAAAAAGTAGTGAAGGGAGATAAATTTTGAGATAAAAAAAGCAATCAGAATTGACTGATAAAGATATATAATTAAATTATGGAACCAAAACTTTTTGTCGCTACCAAAGCTTTTATTGTCTTTAATGGGAAGGTCTTAATTTTAAGAGAATCAAGTAAATACCAGGATGGAAGTAATGCAAGCAAATATGACTTTGTTGGGG
>Ga0209373_10000312_pt1 | contig 92364 bp, 87 predicted proteins | sample Higcelweek5metaG_FD_187173 | JGI IMG/M metagenome (GOLD analysis project Ga0209373, IMG submission 187173) | Freshwater pond sediment microbial communities from the University of Edinburgh, under environmental carbon perturbations - High... | ecosystem: Environmental > Aquatic > Freshwater >...
GTGGGGTTCCGCGATAATGGGTGGAGAGAATGCATAAGGCGCGATGATAGCCCCACAACCGGGCCGGCTCGACGGCGATATGCGGAAAATCCGGCCGCCACATCAGCGAGCCGTAAGCGAACACCCACAATCCGTCTTTCACGCTCTACTCCCTGCCCGGCCTCAGACCCAGGCCGCGACCTCGATCCGGTTACGTCCGGCCGCCTTGGCCCGATAAAGTGCGGCATCAGCCCGTTTCAAGAGATCCGCAACATCAGGGCTGACGGCTTGCGGGGGGGCGGCACTTTCACACCAGGCGGCAATCCCAATGCTGACCGTAAAACCACTGAAGCTGCCATCTTCAGCTTCCAGCACCACCTGCTCGACCTGGGAGCGCAGCCGCTCGGCGATCACGGCAGCGGCGGTGATGCTGGTGCTGGGCAGGGCAACGGCAAATTCCTCGCCCCCAATCCGACCGAGAATATCCCCTTCCCGCAAAGCCTGACGGCAGGCGCCGACAAAAGCCTGCAAGGCTCGGTCACCAGTCGGATGGCCCCAGCGGTCGTTGATCCGTTTGAAATGGTCGAGATCCAGCACCATCATCGCAAACCACCGCTGCATGCGTTGGGCATGGCACAGTTCCTGACCGGCGAGATAATAGAAATGGGACCGGTTGGCAATTCCGGTCAGCGAATCCCGGGTGGCACGCCATTCCAATTCGGCTAGATGCTGCTGGTTGTCGCAGTAAGAGCGCAGCGACAACGCCAGATCGGTAATCGCCCCGGTCTCATCAAGCAGCACCGGCACCCGGTCGAGCACCAGTCGCAGCAGCGCCGAGCCGGGCTCTTCTCCGGGCGGTGGTTTATTGACCGGATAAGCGCCCACCACCAATCGGCCTTGTCCGGCCGGCAGCACCAGCCGTTGCCAGGTCTCCGCTTCGGCCCCATCGTCGAATATGGCGGTGTAAGAGCGCCAAAGCGGCTGGCTGCGGCCCCGCACAAAGGCGTAATCGAAATCAAGCATGCCGCGACGATCCGCCGGCAGCACCTCAGCAGGCAGACGATCGATCACACATCCGGCCAGATCAGCCCCAAAATGGCGGACAAACGCCTCTCCATAATGGATGTAACGATTTCCCGCCCCATCAACATCGATCACGAGAAGATGATCCGCATGATCGGAAAATTGACGCGGAGCGTCCCGGACTTCCCCCGCCGCCCGCCACTGCTGCAGCAGGTCAATCAGGCGGGGGTCCATCACACTCGCCACCAACCCCTGCATGAATGGGGTCCTCCCGGGCCACTGGATGTGCCATATCCCCCAGCACGGAACGGACCCGAGCCGGGGATCTTGATGATATAGTTTAGACGCCAGGGCAAGAAAAGAGGCTTTTCCGCCCAAGATCGCCTCTTCTAATACTTTAGCTTAAGTTTCCCTGTTCTTTTAGTGAAATATTTTCTCGGCATTATCCAAATTGTGAGCGACAGAGTCACTGTGACGGCGGGGAAGAGTCCCATTTGGGATCAAACCGGACTCATGGCGCAATTGTCGCCGACTCTGGCCAGCGGTCAGGGCACCGCCACGGCCAGCGGCAGGAATTCGCTGACCACCTGACGGTAGAGCGGTCGTTTGAACGCGACGATCAGCTCTGGAACTTCGGCCAGGGCAACCCAGCGCCAAGCATCGAATTCGGGATGCTCGGTCGCGAGATTGATCTCGGCATCGCTCCCGGTAAAGCGGGCACAGAACCACAATTGGGTCTGGCCTCGATATTTGCCCTTCCAACTCCGGTCGGCAAGATCAGGCGGAAGATCATAGGCAATCCACTCGCTGGCCTGGGTGAGAATTTCGGCCCGAGCGGTCCCGATTTCCTCCTCCATTTCGCGCAGGACGGCTTGTTCCGGCGTTTCACCGGCATCGATCCCGCCCTGGGGAAACTGCCAGGCGTCCGGGGTATCAAGGCGACGGGCGACAAAAGCCTGCCCGGCCGGATTGAGCAGGACCAAGCCGACGCCACGGCGGTAGGGACGATCTGGGTAAGGAAGCGGATGGGGCACGGGGAGAAATCCTTGCGGGGAGAGACGGACTCACGAGCGACCGGCCGGCGGCGGCGCCGTCAGGGCCGAGACCGGCGCCAGCACCAGCCGGTTGGATCCGAGTTGACCGAGCCAACCGGCCAGCCGTTCAAACGATAAGGGACGGGGATGCACGACCGCGACCCCCTGGCCGTTCTGCCGTGCCGCCAGCAGCACCTGATTGAAGCGGAAATCAATTGCCTCGCGGAACAGATCACGGTCAATCACGCTGGTCACCCTTGCCAGGGCCGGCGTGTGCTCGGGGGATGTCCCGCCGGGTCCGACGACCAGCAGGCCGCGATCCCGCGCCGTTCCCAACACGGTTGTCGCCACAGCCGGATCCGCGCCGTCGCCGAGCAGCAACAGCCCGGCCGCGCCAGGACCACGCGCCAGCACTTTTTCGAGACGGCCGAGGTTGGTTTCCGGAGCGGCAACACTGACCAGCCCGTAGGGGCCGGGGTCGACCGGAAGTCCAGCCTCGCTATCATCCGGGACCATCATCAGCACCTCGTGACCATGGTCCCGGGCTTTGCGAATCCATTGATCGAGGCCGGGGGCATAGGGGCTGAAGGCCAGGGTCACTTCGGGCGGCAAACGGCGGATCGCGGCTTCTGTGGCAACCCGGTCGAGGCCGAGATCAATCACCACCACCCCGACTCGGGCCTGATCCGCCGGACCGGCCCAGGGACGGGCATAGACCTGACGCGGTTCGCGTCCATCGGCCGCCGGGCCGGGCAGATCCCCAGCGGCAGAACGGTGCAGCAGATCGCGCACCGGCGCCACCGGCAGCGGTTTGCCCTCGCTTTTCAGGTCGGGCAGGGAGTCAAAACTGGGCGGTTTATCGCTGGCAGGACGCGCCAGCGGCTGAAGGGGCACCGGGCTTTCCGCAGGACGCCGCTCTGGGGCCGCAGCAGAGGCCACCGCCTCTTTCGGCGTCGGAAGAGGGTGGGACGAGGAAACAACCGGTGCCGGTGCCGGGGCCGTGGTCCCCTCTCCCACGGCCGGGGACGTCCTCTCCGCCATAGGCAGGGGCAAAGTCAGGCGCGGTCCCGGATCAGAGGATTCGTCACCACCCAACAAGGCGACCGGATCCTGGGCGGTCACCGCATAAAGCCCAATGCCGAGCAGGCTGCCCAGGCCGAGAATCAGAGCGATGGTTCGTACCGGGGGCCGGGGCCGACGCGGCGGCTTGGGAGGGGGCAAGGGATCGCCCAGCGAGGGAAAGACGGGGGGAAGGTCGCCGTCGTCCTCGTCCAGATCGTGGTAGGGGGTTGCTGCCATCTTTTTCTGCCCGCCAAAGCCACCCGCACGCCCGGAAACGACTCCTGGCGGAACCGTTTACCCTCCACATGGCACCGTCCCGGCGCGACGGCAAGACCGCCCGGGACCATGCTCCCAGGCGGTCTTCTCAGAGTTTCAGGTCCGGCACGGCCAGATCTGTCCGATCACCGCGCTGCCGCCGCCGGACGCGGCGTATGCAGGATCTCGATCGCCCGCGACAATTGATAATCCTGGGTAGGATCGCCCAGTTTGATCGGAGTTGGGGGCGTATCGGTCTTGCAATCGGCCTTGGCCTCGGCTTTGACCTCAACCTTGGCTTTGTCCTTATCCTTATCCTTGTCCTTCTCGGGCGGATGCAAGCCGTTGGGATTGGGCAACGCCCGAGGCAGCGACGCTTCGCTCCGGCGTTCCGACTCCGTGGCATCGCCCTTGACCATCGGCACCTTGACGTCGGGTTCAATCCCAACGGCCTGAATCGAACGGCCCGAAGGGGTGTAATACCGCGCGGTGGTTAGACGGATCGAACCATGACCGGGCAGCGGAATCAGAGTCTGGACCGAGCCCTTGCCAAAAGAGCGGATGCCGATGATCGTCGCCCGCTTATGGTCCTGCAAGGCGCCAGCGACAATTTCCGAGGCCGAGGCCGAACCGTCATTGATCAGCACCACCAGCGGCACGCCATCGGTGAGATCACCGGAACGCGCATTGTAACGCTGGGTGTCTTCCGGCCGCCGCGAGCGAGTCGAAACAATTTCGCCCTTGTCGAGGAAATCATCGGCCACAGACACTGCCTGATCAAGCAGACCGCCCGGATTGTTCCGCAAATCGATCACGAATCCGGCCGGACTCTTGCCGGTCTCCTTGCGCACCTGCCCCATCACCCGACGCAGATCGGTTTCGGTGGTGGCGCTGAATTGCGAGATGCGGATGTAGCCGACATCGCCGAACGCCTGACCTTTGACCGTCTGCACTTTGATCACGGCCCGGGTCAGTTTGACGTCGAACGGCTGACCGCCGCCCCGGCGAATCGTCAGTTTGATGTCGGTGCCGGGGGCTCCGCGCATCCGATCCACCGCATCGGTCAAGGACAGGCCCTGGACCGGTTCGCCATCGAGATGGGTGATCAGGTCACCCGGCTGCATCCCGCCCCGAAAGGCCGGGGTATCGTCGATCGGCGACACCACCTTGACCCAGCCGTTTTCCATCGTCACTTCCAGCCCGAGCCCGCCGAATTCGCCTCGGGTCTGGATGTCCATATCCTTCGAGTTTTTGGGGTTGAGATAGCCAGAATGAGGATCAAGTGAGGTCAGCATGCCATTCAGCGCTGCCTCAATCAGGTCCTCGTCCTTGACCGGTTCGACATATTCGCTGCGAACCTTCTCGAACACTTCGCCAAACAGTTCGAGGAGCCGATAGGTCTCCTTCGGCTCAGTCGCATGAGCCGCAACCGGAACCAGGGCGGTCGAGGAGAGCAGGGCGACGGTTCCCGCCGCAACCAGTATCTTTCGGATCATCCACTCGCCTTATTTTTTTGTGCCATCAGCCAAGGCAACGGGTTGATGGGCTGGCCATGATGGCGCAGCTCAACATAGAGGGTGGGTTTGGCGTCGTCCTGCCCCATGACACCGACGGGCTCGCCTGCGAGCAATTTCTGGCCGACGGTGACGTCGACCCGCTCCTGTCCCGCAAGCAGGGTATGATAGCCTTCGCTGTGTTCCAGGATCAAGAGCAGGCCATAACCGCGAAACGGCCCGGCGAACACCACCTGACCGTCATGCGGGGCAATCACCTGGGCCTCCTTGCGGGTCTGGATCACGATTCCCTTGATGGTATGGCCGACCGCATTGACCTGACCGAAACTCTCCACCACCCGGCCCCGGGCCGGAAACGGCAGCAATCCCTGCATCTGGCTGAAGGGTTTGCCGGTCCGGGTCAGCCGGACCGCCGCCGCCTCCCGTGACGCCTGTTCGGCTTCTCCCGCTGCTTTGTCCGCCTCAACCTGGGTCCGCTCGGCCTCGGCCTGAGCCATCTGTTCCGCAGTGCGTGCCGCCTGGGCCGCCTCGACCCCAGCCCAGGCCGGCGCACCGCTCTTCGCCTCGCCGGCGGCCCGCTGTTCCGCCGCCTGGGTCTCGCGCGCCGCTTTTTCCGCCAGTTGGCGGGCTTTCTCCGCCGCATCTCGCGCCGCTTTCTCGGCGGCTTGGGCGGCTTTTTCCGCCTCGGCCTTGGCCTGGGCTTCGGCGACCCGCTGCCGCCGTTCCTGTTCCAGCCGGGCCATCAGCTCGCGCAAATCATTGGCCTGGGTGGCTAGATCGCTCATCCGCGTCTCGGCCGCCCGTCGTTGCGCCTCGGTCTCACGCTGGGTCTGGCTTTTCCGCTCGACCAATTGCTCCAGCCGGTGGCGCTCGCGTTCAAGGTCAGCCGTGGTCGCGGCAATCCGTTCCTTTTTCTCGCCAATCGCCTCGCGCAGCCGGGTAATCCCCGCGATCTCCTCGCGCAGCCCCTGGGCGGATTGATCGATCTGCGGCACCGCAGCCCGCAGCAGAATCGCCGACCGCACCGTATCGGCCGGGCTCTGCGGCTGAGCAATCAGCGCCTCGGTCGGACGCCAGGCGAGGCGGAGCAGGGCGGTCAGCACGCCGACCTGCTGTTGGGCGCGGCGCTGCAACGCTTCGCCATCCCCTTCGGCGCGTCGGTTCAAATCATCGAGCTGATTTTCCAGCTCGGACAAGCGGTCTTCGCTCTCCTGGGCAATCCGCGCCGCTTTGACCATCTCGGCCCGCAGCCGTTCAGTTTCGGCGGCGAGGTTGGCCGCTTTGGAGCGAATTTCGTCATGCAGCACCCGCGAGCGGGTCAGTTCACCTTCGACCTCACGCAGACGCCGGCCGGGATCGTCCGGCGCAGCCACGGGGCCAGCCGCTGCCGCTCCGGTCAGGAGCAGCAGCGACACCAGGATCCCGGCCGGCTCAGGCCGCCACAAGCAGGGAGCGCCCGGTCATCTCGGGCGGTTGGGGCTGACCGAGCAGAGCCAGCAGGGTCGGGGCGACATCGGCCAGGCGGCCGTCGTGCAATCCGCCGATCCCGGCCGGCGGCGCGACCAGCACCACCGGCACCGGCCCGGTGGTGTGGGCGGTATGCGGCTGACCGGTCACCGGATCGCGCATCTGTTCGGCGTTGCCGTGATCGGCGGTGACCAGCAGGGTGCCGCCCTGGGCCAGAATCGCCGCTTCCAGCCGGCCGAGGCAGGCATCGACGGTTTCGATCGCGGACACCGCCGCCGCCAGAATCCCGGTATGGCCGACCATGTCGCCATTGGCGAAATTGATCACGATCAGATCAAACCGGCCGCCCTCGATTGCAGCCACCGCGCTGTCGGCCACCGCCGGTGCCGACATCGCCGGCTGAAGATCGTAGGTCGCCACTTTCGGGCTGGGAATCAGGATCCGTTCCTCGCCGGGGAACACCTGCTCGCGCCCGCCATTGAAGAAGAAAGTGACGTGGGCATATTTCTCGGTCTCGGCCAGACGAAGCTGGGTCAGGCCGGCGGCGGAGACCACCTCACCGAGCAGGCCAGACAGGGATTCCGGGGGGAACAGCGGGGTGAAAAACCGGTTGAGATCGGTCGAATATTCAACCATCCCCAGCCGGAACGCCCAGGCGATCTGGCGGGAACGGGGGAAGCCGTCAAAGGCGGGATCGACCAGGGTGGTCAGAATTTCACGCGCCCGGTCGGAGCGGAAATTGCCCATCAGCAGCGCGTCGCCATCCTGCATTCCGGCATAGGCGCCGATCACCGTCGGCAGGACGAATTCATCGGTCTTGCCGGCGGCATAGGAGGCGGTCACTGCCGCCAGTGCGTCGGCGGCCGGTTCGCCCTTGGCCTCGACCAGCGCGGCCCAGGCCAGCGACACTCGCTCCCATCTCTGGTCACGATCCATCGCGTAATAGCGGCCCGACACCGTGGCAATCCGGACGTCATGACCGGCGACCGCTTCCAGGAAATGGCCGAGATACTCGGCGGCACTCGACGGCGGGGTATCCCGCCCGTCGAGGAAGGCGTGAACCGCCACCGGGACTCCGGCCGCAGCGACCGTCCGCGCCAAAGCGGCGAGATGATCCTGGTGGGAATGGACCCCGCCCGGGCTCAACAGCCCCATCAGATGGCACGTGCCGCCGTTGGCCCGGAGCCCGGCGATCATCGTCCCCAGGGCCGGATTGGCTGCGAGCGAGCCATCGGCCACCGCGGCGTCGATTCGGGGCAGATCCTGCATCACCACCCGGCCGGCCCCGAGATTCATGTGGCCAACCTCGGAATTGCCCATCTGGCCGGCGGGCAGGCCGACGGCGAGCCCGGAACTGGCGAGCAGGGCATGAGGATAGGTGGCGAGCAGATGGTGCCAGTGCGGGGCACGGGCCAGCGAAATCGCGTTATCGGCGGCATCCTCGCGCCACCCCCAACCATCGAGGATACAGAGGACGACCGGGCGGGGATGCGGCGAAGCAGGGGACGACATGGGGGCAACCTATGAATGGGGACGCGGAACGGACGAAGCGAACACTATACGGAATTGGCGGGGCCCGCCACCGTCAGGGGCCGGGCCGACCGCTTGGGCGGGGCCACCGGCTATGCTACAACCCGGCCGCCCTATGTCCCCTTTGCAAGGAGGAACCCGATGCCGTCTTTTGACGTCGTTTCCAAGACCGATCTGGCCGAAATCGATAATGCCCTGGCCGGCGTGACCCGGGAAATCGCCCAGCGTTTCGACTTCAAGGGCGCCCGCTGCTCGGTCGAGCGGACCGAGCAGACGATCACCGTCCTCGCGGATGATGATCCCAAGCTGAGGCAGATGCATGATTTGTTGAAGATCCATTTCACCCGCCGCCGGGTCGATCCCAAGGTGATGGAGTTCAAGACCGTCGAGAAAGCGGCGGGCAACAGCGTTCGCCAGCAGATCGACATCAAGGAAGGGATCGACAAGGATCTCGCCAAGCTGTTGGTCAAGGCGATCAAGGACAGCAAGATCAAGGTCCAGGCCGCGATTCAGGGTGATGAATTGCGCATCACCGGCAAGAAGCGTGACGAATTGCAGGAGACCATTGGTTTGCTGCGCGGGCTGGAGACCGACCGGCCGCTTCAGTTCGTCAATTTCCGCGACTGAACTCTGCTCCGCCGTTCCGGGCCATCCTTGGTCCGGAACGCAAGCGGGAGCGGCGGTTCAGTCGGTCAGATCGAGAGCGCGGTCGATCACCGAGCGCAGGCGTTCCGAATCCGGGCCGGTGATGCTGGAAAACCAGTCCAGCAAGCGGCCGTCGCGGGTGATCACCAGTTTGTGGAAATTCCAGCGCGGCACCCCGAGCGGGCCGGTCCGTTCGGCGGCCCAGCGGTAGAGGGGGTGAGCCTCGGCCCCGACCACCTGCTGCTTCGCGAGCAGAGGGAAATCGACCCCGTAATTGATTTCACAGAAGGCGGCGACATCGGCATCGCCGCCCGGCTCCTGGCCGCCGAAATCATTGCAGGGGACTCCCAGCACCACCAGACCGCGCGAGCGGAATTCCAGCCACAGCGCCTCCAGCCCGGCATATTGCGGGGTGAAGCCGCATTTTGAGGCGGTATTGACCACCAGCACCACTTTGCCCTGGAGCAAGGCGGGGTCCAGTTGGCCGCCATTGATCGCCGGCAGCGGCAGGGTTCCCCAATCGATCCGGGCCGGGGCTGGGGAGGCGCCGGAGGGGTCGGTGTGGCCGGTTACAGCGGAAACCAGGGTCTTCAGCGATTCGAACAACATGGCGGGACTCCTCGCGCGGCACCAGATGTTAGGTTGGCATGGGGGGGACGACTGGCAAGGGGGGGAGGCTTGGCGGGCTCCCGCCCGCACCCGGCTGGGGCGAGGCCCCAGACCCCCTTTGTTTTTCTGGGTGGGAGGTCGTGATGGCTGAGTTTTCTTATTCGCCGGCTTTGCCTCGGGTTGCTCTGGTGACGGGGGCGGCGCGGCGGATCGGGCGAGCGATTGCGCTGGATCTAGCCCGGGCGGGGTTTGCGGTTGCGGTTCATCATGCCCGTTCGGCTCGGGAGGCGGATGAGGTGGTGGCCGCGATCGAGGCGGAAGGCGGCCGGGCGGTCGCGTTAGCCGCCGATCTTGGCTGTGAGGCACAGGTGGTACCGTTGCTGGAGCAGGCGGCCGCCCGGCTGGGGCCGGTCGGGGTGCTGGTCAATAATGCCTCGACCTTTGAGCCGGATGGGGCGCTGGATGCCACCCGCGCCTCGTGGGATTTTCATCTCGACGTCAATTTGCGGGCTCCCTTTGTGTTGACCCAGGCGTTGGCCCGGGCGTTGCCGGAGGGAGCGGAGGCGGTGGTGGTCAATCTGATCGATCAGCGGGTGTGGAATCTTACCCCGCATTTCGTGACCTATACCCTCAGCAAATCCGGGCTATGGACGCTGACCCGAACCTTGGCTTTGGCCCTTGCCCCCCGTATCCGGGTGGTGGCGATCGGTCCCGGTCCGGCCTTGCCCAGCACCCGCCAGAGTGCCGAGGCTTTTGCCGCTCAGACCGCCGCCTTACCGCTGCAACGCGGGACCGACCCTGTGCAGATTTGCGCCACCTTGCGGTTCCTGCTGGCCACCCCGTCCATCACTGGTCAGATGATCGCCCTTGATGGTGGTCAACATCTCGGGTGGGGGGTCAGCGGTGATGGCTTCGAAGAATGAGCGGAACCGTCCACCGACTTTTGCACAAGTCCCGGATTCGCCATCATTTTGTCGCATTTATCCGGGCAATGGCGCAAAAAGCGGCGCCCTCCTCCATTGACTCGACATAATCCTTTGAAAAAAAACGATTTCATAAAAATGCCCAGATATCAGGCAAACCGTAGAACTCCAGGGAGTCCGTGGCTTCCAGGGTTTCATCCCGGAGTTTTCCACAGACTTATCCACAGGTATCGTGGATATGTTGGGGATGAAACGAAAAAGGCGGTGCCGATCAAGGCCCTATCCGCTTCCTGTCAATTTTATCGAACAAGCGGACCCTACCTCCCCCGGTTGCGTCTGGCCCGATGACAAAATTTGGAGAAAAAAGGGGGAAGGAGGTCCGGTGCGATGGAGGATTGGCTCTGTAAAGAGCAAAGCAGAATGCTGCGTCCATCTCTCCCTCAAAACACCTCAAAGGGGTCGTGATAGCATCAGGTTGTTTACGCTTAATAAGCAAAGAATGCAGCCTGAGGGAAAAATAGGGCGCTCTTTCCGTTCCGAAACAATCATTTTTATATAAATTTTTTTTGAGACATGAATTTTGTTTTTTCTCGCCGCCAAGCTTGGCCGAGTGATCCCAGGCGTTCTTGCCTATAGGTCGAAACTTCCGCTCCGATTACACTCTGCGGCGCAGGGGAATTCGGGGAGAGAGGAAGGACGACGGTGAGGAACCAACAGACGGTCCGGAACGCCGGACGGCGTCTTGTGGCGTTGCATTGCAAAATCCAGAAAGCAGTGCCGGAAACATGGCTGCTGATGCGGGCGGCCGATGGCTCGGCAACCCAGCTTGCGATTGGGCGTGGACCGGCGGTGATCGCGGGACTGACCTTAGCCGGGATCCTGATCTGGGCGACCACGGCCACAATCCTGCTGTTGCACCAGCCGGAACACTTGGTCCAACGCCAGCAGCAGCTCGACGAGATGCTGGTGGCGACACAGGCGACACAGCAACGTCTGGCGGCCAGTCAGAAGCGGGTCGGCGATCTCGCCCGCGAAGTTGATCTGGTGCAATCGAGTCTGGTCGGTCTGGCGGAATCCAGTGCGGCCTTGGTGAAGGGGGAACGGCCCCCGGGACGGATCGATGTTGGGGGCGAGTCTTTGCGCCCGACCGAACCGGAAACCGTCGAGGATGACGTGCGCGACCTGCGCGAGCAGGTGCGGCGACTGGAAAATGCCCTGGAACGGCTGCGTCTGGCTTATCGCCAGGCGGTTCGGAGTACCAGTGATGTCGCCGCCGCCCGGGTTGCGGCGGCCGAACAGACTTTGACCCGGCTTGGGATTGATGCCCGACGGGTGATCGCGCCCCGGCCGGCGGAAACCGGGCGGGGCGGGCCGTTTATTCCGGTGACAGCAGCGGCTTACGAACCGGCCTTGTCGGGTTTGCAGGAACGGCTGGATCGCTGGAGCGGGGTCAAGGCGGCCTTGCAAACCCTGCCGCTGGGCGAGCCCCTGGCGGTGGCTTACGACGTAACCTCGCCCTTTGGCCGCCGGAGCGATCCGCTGAATCGCCGCACTGGGATTCATGAAGGGGTGGATCTGGTCGCCGCCTATGGGACCCCGGTCCAGGCGACGGGGGAGGGGCAGGTCGTGTTTGCCGGTTCGTGGGACCGCTATGGCCTGACGATCGAGATCGATCACGGCCATGGCATCGCCACCCGTTACGCTCATCTGTCGCGCATTCTGGTCCGCGAGGGACAGCCGGTCACCCGCTCGACGGTGATTGGGCTGCTGGGCAATACTGGCCGCTCGACCGGCCCGCATCTGCATTACGAAGTGCGGCTGGCGGAGGTGCCTCGGGATCCTCTCAAATTTATTGCGGCGGGGGATGATGCTCTCAAAATTTGGTAAGACTGGAACGGCTGGCGCGCCCCCTCGGAAGAAAGGGGCGCCGCTCTCTTTGATTGCAGCCGACGTGCGGATTATCGGCAATATCCTTGCCGAGGGTGAAATCCAGATCGATGGCCAGTTGGAAGGCGACGTGCAATGCCAGTCGCTGCTGGTCGGGGAAAGCGGGAAAATCACCGGTGAAATCACCAGTGAGACGATCCGGGTTCACGGCGAAGTCACCGGCAAGATCATCGCTTCGGCGGTGGTGGTGGCCCGGGCGGGCCGGGTGACCGGCGATATTGTCCATGACACGCTGGAAATCGAGGCCGGGGCCAGTCTAGAGGGGCGGATGATCCGCAAATCCTCTTATAGCGCGACGACGGGAGAACCGGCCCGACTGGCTCCCCCTGAACCAGCGGCCAGCGTCGCTTGATTCGCCCCCGTCTCTCTCCTTAATTTTCCAAATATAAGGGGGTCTGGGGCCTTGCCCCAGCCGGGTGCGGGCGGGAGCCCGCTCCCTTTTTTCCTTCGGCTGGCAAGAATAGTGTATTCCAGCTAAAATGAGACCAGGATCAAAGTGAACAGGGATCCGAGGGTCACGAGATGCGTGTGCTGATTGTGGAAGACGACCCGCTGGTTTCCCGTGCCATCGAAGCGATGCTGCGGGCGGAGGGGATGGTTGTCGATATTACCGCCCTCGGTGAGGACGGGTTAGAGATCGGTAAACTCTACGAATATGACATCATCCTACTTGATCTGGTGCTACCAGACATGGATGGATACGAGGTGTTGCGTCGATTGCGGGCAGCCCGGATCGAAACCCCGGTGCTGATCCTGTCCGGCCTGACCGAGCCGGACAAAAAGATCAAAGGCCTGGGCTCAGGGGCTGACGATTATCTGACCAAACCGTTCGACCGGGGAGAACTGGTGGCGCGGATTCAGGCGATCGTCCGCCGCTCGAACGGCCATGCCCAGTCGGTGATCGTCACCGGCTTGCTGGCGGTCAATCTTGATGCCCGCACGGTGCGGGTCAATGGCGAGCCCCTCCACCTCACCGCCAAGGAATATGGCATTCTTGAACTGCTGTCGTTACGCAAAGGCCAGACTCTGACTAAGGAGCAGTTCCTCAACCATCTTTATGGCGGAATCGACGAGCCGGAACTGAAGATCATTGACGTCTTCATCTGCAAACTCCGGAAAAAGCTGACCGCTGCGACCGGGGGCTCTGCGTGCATCGAAACCGTCTGGGGACGGGGCTACGTCTTGCGCGATCCCGACCCGGCCCAAGGTCCGATCCGCCAGCGATCCGGCTAAAACCGGAGCGAGGCAACTCAGTTGGCGTCGTTGATCCAGGGGAGGGCCAGCACGGCCACCCCTTCTTCCTGCAACGCATGCGCTTCCGCCTGGGTTGCCTCGCCATAAATCGGCCGGGGATCGCACTCGCCGTAATGGATCTTCCGCGCTTCTTCCGGGAAGCGTTCGCCGACGTAATCACATCGGGCCTGAACCTGCTGCTTGAGATCCTGCAAGGCGCGGCGAAGTTCCGCCACCTCGGGAATCGGCGCGGGGAGGGCTTCCTCACGCCGCCGAGCCACCCGGGGGGCCATCGGCGCTTTCGTCACGCCGCGCGCCCCACAGATCGGACAGGCAATATCGCCCGCTTTGGCTTGCGCCTCATAGGCGGCCCCATCGCGGAACCATGCCTCAAATTCGTGCTGCTCCGGGCAGCGCAAGGTGAACAGAATCATCGACGCACCCTGAGACCAGCTCGGCCGGGCCATCGTGGCCGGGCCGAGGTCTGATCATACAACCCCGGCCCGGTTCGGGGCCAGAGGCCATCCGGCGTCGCAGGGTGAGGTCAGTCCAGCGGGCCGCAGCGGTTGCGCCGCACCCGGCCGGCTTCTTCCTCTGCCGCGCAACTGGCGCACAGGCGAGCCCGGGGATTGGCCCGCAGCCGTTCCGGTTCGATCGTGTCGTGGCAGGATTGGCACACGCCATTCGATAACGGACCAGCCATCCGGCTCAAGACAGCCCGCAATGCTGCACCATTAAAAACCTCGGATCGTTCGGTGGCGCAATCGATGTCGTCCAAGACAGGATCTCCTCGTCACGATGGTGGTCTAAATGTTGGCAGGTTCCGATCTGTTGATAAAATGAAGAGTTGATTGCGGGGGAAAACACCGAGATTGGCGGGCTCCCGCCCGCACCCGGCCGGGGCGAGGCCCCGGACCCCCTTTCTTTTTGAAAAAAAGGGGGGTTTGGGGGCTTTGGCCCCCAAGCGGGGCGCGGGGCGGCAGCCCCGCCAACAGAAAAACGCTTCATTTATTGTTCGTTTATATCGAACGATAAGGCCATTTAAGCTTGATCCATACACTACGGACTATTCGCTGGTATGGAGCCAGCAGTGCTCCGGTAAGGACGATGGCCATGACATTCGATATCGCTCTGTTCCGCGCTGAATTCGCCCGCCGCATGGCGGCCGTCACCGCCTACATCAGCGAGCTTGATGCCGTTGCCGCCGAATTACGCCGTCAGGTCGCCGTCTTCCCCTCCTCGGTTGCCTAAGATGGCGGACGCGGCTGGCAGCCGTGCCTCGGCCTCCCTCCCTCCGGGCGTGACTCCAGGGATGTCCCCCCTTCCTTGGTCGTCGGTCGTGCCGTTCCTGCCGCCCCGTCGCGGTCCCAGATCAGGGAGAGTCTCCCCGCTCTCACTGGTCTGGGACGTCCGCTGCCCCGGCTATCTCGCGAACGAAAGCGGCCCCGGCTCCAAGGCGTCGAGGGCACGGACCAGTTCCGGATGGGCCAGCAACAGCGCCTGCCCCCCCGGCTCCACCCCCCCGGTATAAGCGGTTCCCAACACCCCCTGGTAAAACTGGTTCATCGTCTCCAGGCACGGCGGCGGCACCGGCAATGCCGCCAGGCGCTCACTCAGCCGGCGCACCGCATGGCCCCGCCCTTCCTGACAAAATTCCTGTTTGAAGCGGGGCTCGCCCAGGCTGACGAAAGCCACCATCAAGAACACGCTGAACCGGCGGATATCGTTGCCCAGCACCGGCAGCAAAGCCTTGATCACTTCATCATGGGTCGCGGCGACCTGAGCCACCGCCCGCCGGATCCGCTCGGTTTCGCCATGAGGAAACAGCCGGCCGAGATCCATCTGCTGGACCACCCGCCACAAAATCTCGGGGTCGATCCGGTCTTGTCCAATCTTCATCAGTCGCCGGGCCGTGTCGAGCAGCAGCGGGGGCCGTTTCTCCCCCGGGGCCGGACTGGCCGCACTCAAAGCCCGCAATTCCGCAGCCTCACGAATATCGAGCAGCCGGTCGCCCAAAGTACTGACCAGGGTCGGATTCATCGGGGCGTAATGAGGAAGCAGCGGGATCTGCCAGTCGAAGCGCAGATAAGCACGCAGCGCCCGGAACAGGGAATCGGACCCCGAGGGGGAAGCCGTGCGCACCGGACGCGGCGGCGGAGCAGCCAGTCCAAGCGCAATCGCCCAGCGCCGGACCCTCGGCAGAGGGGGTGGAGGCGGCGGGGCCGGGCGAGCCCGGGGGTCGATCTGGTGGCGGAAATGGCGTCGGGCGGCCGCCCGTACGACGAGTGCGACCGTCTCCTCCAGAGTACGGCCGCAAGCCAACATCACGTCGTCGCGGGTGGCCGGACTGTGATTCTGGTCGAGGATCACCGCCTGGAACAGATCGGGCCGTTCGCGGAATAAGCGGAAGCATTCGGTTAAGAGACGCGAATCGTTCATCACCGCATCATAGACCGCGCCCCGGGGCAGAGTGTGCAGTGCAGGAATCTCCCGCCGCAGCACGTCAACCACCGGCCCTTCCAGGGCGGTTCGCACCGCTTTGAGCGCGGGATCGGCAGTGGATTTATTTGGCTTCAGGCCGGCGCGGGCTCCCGCTTTCTGTGTCATGCTCATGCCCCATCGGTTGACGCCGAATTCTGCCGGCCGTCGGGTCCGAAGTCAGCAGGATACAACCTTCCCTTGTTCGCGGGAATGAGCGACTTCACAGAGCAGAAAAAGTCGGGATCAGTCGCCACACCGCCAGGCGTCGGGCCAGTGACGCGGCCAACACCACGGCGCCAGCAGGATCAGATCAAACCGCAGGGCACAGCCAGCGCACTCCGGCCGCCGGGCCAGAAAGGCGGCAGCCCCCCGTTCGATCCGCCGCCGCTGGGCCGGACTCAGAGCCAGCGCCGCCGCCTCCAGCGAAGCCCGCCGTTTCACCTCGACAAACGCGACCACGTCGCCGCGCCGGACCACCAGATCGATTTCTCCGGCGCCGGATCCCCGGCCAAACCGAAGATTGCGGCCGAGCAGGCGATAGCCCTTCAGGCGCAGCCACCACGCGGCCAGGATTTCACTGTGCCGGCCGCGCCGCCATGCTGTCTGGCGTTTCTCGGTCACGGCCCGGTCGCGTCAGGACCAGTGCGGAACAGACGCAGGGCCAGGGCATAGACGTCGCGGCGGGGATGGCCAGTTTCGGCCGCGACCAGCGCGGCGGCATCCTTGAGGCTGGTACCGGCGGCGATCTGCTGGCGCAGGCGCTCCTCCAGCGTTTCGCCGGTCGGGGCGCTGTCGGCGTCAGGAGGGGCGGCGACGATCACCACCTCGCCCCGGGGCGGGACGGCAGCGAAGCGGTCTGCCAGCACCCCGAGCCGGCCGCGCACCACCTCCTCATGCATTTTGGTCAGTTCACGCGCCAGCGCCGCCTCGCGCTCGCCCAGGACAGCCGCCATATCGGCCAAGGTCTCGGCGGCGCGGTGAGGGGCTTCATACACCACCAGGGTCGCCGGAACCGCCGCCAGTTCCTGCAAGGCCGCCCGTCGCTTCGCCCCGCGCGGCGGCAGGAAGCCGGCAAACAGAAAGCGTTCGACCGGCAGCCCGGACAATTGCAGCCCGGTCAGCACCGCCGAGGCCCCGGGCAAAGCGGTGACGGCAATTCCCCGCTCGACGCAAGCCCGGACCAGACGATAGCCGGGGTCGGACACCAGCGGAGTCCCAGCATCGGACACCAGGGCCACCACCGCCCCCTGTTCGAGCCGGGCCAGCAGCCCCGGGCGGGCCTGTTCGGCATTATGATCGTGATAGGGCGTCAAACGCCCCTCCAATCCCAGCAAACGCAACAATTTTCCGGTGACCCGGGTGTCCTCGCAGGCGATCAAATCCGCCCCGGCCAGCACGTCAAGCGCCCGCAAGGTGATATCGCGCAGGTTGCCAATCGGGGTGGCGACCAGATACAGCCCGGCCGCTGGTTTACTTCCCCGTCCCCACGGGCTACTTTCGCTGGACGTTTCGGTGGGGGCGCCGTCGCCGCCCGCCTCGTCCAGGGAGGGGTGCTTTGCGCCAATCCGCGTTTCGGTGGCGTCGTCTCGCTGCCTTGTCATGGCTTGCCGCTGTCCTGGTGTTGTCGGGCTGTCAACGAGTGGCAGAGGTAACACCTTGGGGGCAGGGAACCAAGCCCGCATCCGCCGCGTCGACCGAACCGTCGTCGCGTCCTGTCACTGCGCCGATCCCGCCGACCCCGCTGCCGGTGGTCGAGCCGGTTGGCGTCGCGCCGCCGCCGCGCCTGATGCCCAAAAACGATGTCCGGGCCGCTTTACTGGTGCCGCTGTCCGGGCCGCAGGCGGCGATCGGTCAGGTTCTGACCAATGCCGCCCAGATGGCCTTGTTCGAGATCGCCGACGCCCGCTTCCGGCTGGTGCCGCTCGATACTAAGGGCACCGCCGAGGGCGCCGCTCAGGCGATGACACAGGCCCTCAGCCAGGGGGCGGACATCATCCTCGGCCCGGTGTTCAGCTTCGAGGTCAAGGCGGTGACCGCCCAGGCCCAGGAGCGTGGCTTGCCGGTGTTGGCCTTCACCACCGACCGAACCGTGGCCGGGAATGGCATCTACGCTCTTGGCTATCTGCCAGGACCGCAGGTCACCCGAGTGATCGGCTTTGCCCGCAGTCAGGGCCGCTGGCATATCGCGGTGCTGGCGCGTGCTGATGATTACGGCCGGGCCGTGGCTGAAGCGGCCCGACAGGCGGCGGTGGTTCAGGGCGCCGAGCTGGTGGCCGTGGAATTCTACGATCCGGCCCAGCCGGATTTCACCACTCTGGTCCAGCGTCTCGCCCTGCGCCGTGCCGCCCTGGCCACGCGGGGAGGAATCGATGCGGTGCTGATCGCCGATGATGGTCCGCGCCTGCGCACCCTCGCCGGCCTGCTGACCACGGGGCTTGGCAATGGGGCGGTTCCGCCGCGTCTGCTGGGAACCCTGTTATGGGACGAGGCCCGCCTACGCGCCGATCCCTCCTTGAGCGGAGGCTGGTATCCCGCCCCGCCGGCGACCTCGCATGAGGCGTTCGAGCAGCGTTACGTTAAGGCGTTCGGGCCGATGCTGCCGCATGTCCCGGCTTTGTTGGCCGGAATCGCTTACGACGCCACGGCGATGGCGGCGTTGCTGGCGCGCCAGGGACGGGGCGATTACGCCGCCACCAGCCTGCAATCACCGATTGGTTTTCTCGGCGCCGGCGGTTTGTTCCGGCTGACTCCGGCCGGTCTGGCCGAGCGCGGCCTCGCGATCCGCGAGATTACCCCGCAAGGGGCACAGGAAATCGCTCCGGCGCCGGATACCTTCTGAGATCGGGGGGGGCAGCAGCAGCCCCTCCGACACGGAGGCTGTTTTCCAATTTGGTGGGGGCGGCGGGACTTGAACCCGCAGGGCCGAAGCCGGACGATTTTAAGTCGTCTGTGTTTACCATTTCACCACGCCCCCAGGCGGGCTGTATCTTTTCGTCCCGACCGGTTTCTGTCAATCACCTCAGCGACAGGCCGCCATCCAGCTCTGCATGGCAGGCCAAGCCAGCACGGCATCGCGATAGGTGGCGGCTTCGGGGCTGAGCGGAAGGTGATAGGTGGCGCAACGGGTCACAACCGGTGCATACATCGCATCAGCGATGGTAAACCGGCCAAACAGGAACGGCCCGTCGCCGCCAAATCGGCTGCGGCACAGACACCACAGCGCATCAAGGTGGCGGATCTCCGCCGCCAGTTCGTCGGGAAACTCTGTCAGCGGGGCGTCGAGACCGAGATCCATCGGGCAACGCTGACGCAACACCGGAAAGCCGGCGTGCATTTCGGCGGAAACCGCCCGGGCGACGGCGCGGGCGGCACTGTCATCCGGCCATAATCCGGCCTGGGGAAAACGCTCGGCGAGATATTCGCAGATCGCCAACGAATCCCAGACCGTCAGCGCATTCTCGATCAGCACCGGCACCTTGCCCGATGGCGACCATTTGAGGATCTCGGCCTTGGTTCCCGGCTGGCGCAGGGCGATCTCGACGTCTTCGAACAAAGCGCCGGTCGCTTTCAGGGCCAGCCATGGCCGCAACGACCAGGAAGAAAAACGCTTGGTGCCAATGACCAGGGTCAGACCCATTCCATCCTCCACCACAGGGGAGCGAGCCAGATGACTGTCGCATCCCCTCCCCATGGCGCCAAGCCCTCTTTTCTCCCGCGTCACTCTCCGCCATGCTGACTCGTCCAAACCGGCAGAGGGAGGAACGGGTGAGAGAGGTTCTGGTTGACGCGGAGGATGGCCTGACGGCGATACCCCTGGACCTTTTACGCCGCGAACAACTGGCGCCCTGGCTGGCGGCTCATCCCGAGGCACGGCCCTGGGTCGAATCTCTCGGCTTTACCGCCGAGCCCGGGAGCCTGATCCTGCTGCCCGGCGCGGAGGGCCGTCTCGCCCGGGTGCTGGCCGGGATTGCTCCCGACGATTCCTGGGCCTTAGCCGCCGTGCCGACCCGTCTCCCCCCCGGTCGTTACCGGCTCGATCCGGAGCCCGACCCTGCCGGGGCCGAGGCGGCGGCGCTGGCGTGGCGGTTGGCGGATTACAGCTTTGATCGCTATCGTGCCGCGCCCCGCCCCCCGGCCCCGCTTCTGGTCTGGCCGGAGCGGGCTGACCGCGCGGCGGTGTGCCGGACGGCTGAGGCGATCGAACGCGTGCGCGATCTGATCAATACCCCTGCCGCCGATCTCGGCCCGGCGGAACTGGCCGGGGCAGCCGAGGGGCTCGCCGCCCGCTATGGTGCCTCCTGCCGCAGCGTGGTCGGTGACGGGCTGTTGGTCGAAAATTATCCGGCGATTTATGCGGTTGGCCGGGCGGCCGCCCTGAGCCGCCGGCCCCGTCTGATCGATCTGCGGTGGGGTGATCCGGCGGCGCCACGGGTGACCCTGGTCGGCAAGGGAGTCTGTTTCGACAGTGGGGGCCTCGACCTCAAGCCCTCAGCCTCGATGAAGCTGATGAAGAAGGACATGGGGGGAGCCGCCCATGTGCTGGGGCTGGCCGGGATGATCATGGATGCCGCTCTGCCGGTGCGGCTGCGGGTGCTGATCCCGGCGGTGGAAAATGCGGTGTCGGGCGAGGCGATGCGGCCGCTCGATGTGCTGGCCACCCGCAAGGGGATTTCGGTCGAGGTCGGCAACACCGATGCCGAGGGGCGGCTGATCCTGGCCGATGCTTTGACCGAGGCAGCCAGCGAGGCCCCGGCCCTGCTGATCGATATTGCCACTTTGACCGGTGCGGCGCGGGTGGCGCTCGGCCCCGATCTGCCGGCCCTGTTCTCGCCCGATGAGGCCCTCGCCGCCGAAGTGCTGGCCGCCGGGCTGGCCCGGGAGGAGCCGATGTGGCGGTTGCCGCTGTATGCTCCCTACCGCCGTCTGCTGGACAGCAAGGTGGCCGATCTCTCCAGCGTGTCCGACGGGCCGCATGCCGGCGCGATCACCGCCGCCTTGTTTCTCGCCGAATTCGTCCCGCCCGGTCTGGCCTGGGCTCATCTCGATATTCTGGCCTGGAATGGTCGGGCGCGCCCCGGTCGGCCGGAAGGGGGGGAGGCTTTGGCCTTGCGTGCCTTATTCGCGGTGATCGCCCGCCGCTTCGGCACCGCGCCTGAGGCCTGATTGTGACACGGAATCGGCGATTGTCGGGGGCGGTCGCCCCGGCTAGACTGGCGCGGTAACGGAGTGAGATCGGGCTCCCGATGCGTATCGGCCTTCATACCGGTCCTGGCACGCGGTCCATGACGAGGCGTGATCGTCGAAGAAGAGCGCCGCACTGCGCCGGATCCCTTGGCGCGGCGGTGGGTGTTGGTGTTGAGCCTCTCTCCACCGCCGCCCGTCTTCCGGTGTCGAAGCCGGCGATGAATCCCCGGGCACGTCTGGGTTTGAGCCGGTTCGGCCGGATCAGACTCCAGAGGGACGGGGCCGTCCGCGTTGTCAGAATTGCAGTGTTTTCACGGAAATTCGGTGACCTCTGCGTCACCGCCGCCGCCCCGGCCGAGCCGGATCCGGCGGACCCGAAGGGGGATAACGTCAACCATGACCGATGACGATGGCCTGAAACCGATTAACGACAGCGACATGGATTCTTTGTTTATCCTGCCGTTGTCGATCATTCCGTTGCAGACCCCGGCGCTGCAATCGGCCCGCCTGATCAAGAACGTCCGTCTGCGCAGTGCGGTCGAGATCTTTTCCGACGTCCAGACCGGATCCGGGCAGATCGAGGTCGAGGCGTTGCCGGCCATGTTCGGCTGGCCCGCCGACCAGCTCCATCCCGATCTGATCGTGCTGCGCCGTCTGGCGTTGCTGCCAAGTTATGATGTGTACAGTCTGCGAATCTCCCTGCGCGAACATGGTATTGCGGTCAATGATTTCGCCGCCCTTAAATTGTCGCCGGAAAAATCGGCAGAACTGACCCGCTACATGATCATGTTTACGCGTCCTTTGATGCGGATGATTTATTCCGGCGAAGACATCCGGATCGATACCTATGATGATCTGCTCAAGCTGTTCCGTGACCCTGATGTCAAGAAGGCGCGGCAGCGGCTGGAGACCATGGCCCAGAGCCTGAACATTGGCGTGTTCGACGTGCCGCGCTTCCTGGAGGATTACGGCGACACCTTCATGTCGTTGAGTTATTTCCGCCATTGCCTCGACCGGCTCGAACCCTATTTCTCGGCCTGTGTCCAGTCGCTGACCCCGATCCGCAGCCACTTCCAGTTGAAGCAGAACGTCAATCTGATGAAGACCTGCGACATGATCGAGGAGGTGATCAATTCGATGAGCGCCTCGATTACCGGGCGTCTGGAAGTGTTTGAGACCAAGACCCGCGAGATGTGGGATAACATCAACCAGGATGAATTCCGTGCGGTACGGGCGATGGTCGAGCGTTATCACGTCACCATCGGCGCAGCCCTGTGTGGTCTGACCGTCAAAATGAGTGCTTTCGCCCGGATGTTCCCCCGCCCCAATTCCGGCGGGCCGATCAAGCGGGCCGATTTCATGATGACGGAAATGATTCAGGGGATTGAACTGATCCGCGACGTCGAGAAGCACGGCCGCCCCGGGGTCTGATCTGCGGCACGAAATGACCTGAAGACTCGCACCGGTGCGGGGGCGAGTCCCTCGGGCGTTGCCGGTCCCTCCTGACTTCTCCGCCAAAGGTGGTGGCGTTGACAAGGACGGCACCGGGCTATATTTTGCATTGCAATAGCAATTTTGCCCGATGGTCCCGCAGCCGGCCGTCCGGCGGATGCCTGCGGGGTACTCTCGAGCATGAAAGTTCTGGTCGCGGTCAAACGGGTGATCGATTACAACGTCAAAGTCCGGGTCAAGGCGGACAAGAGCGGAATCGAAACCGCCAACGTCAAATTCAGCATGAATCCGTTCGATGAGATCGCGGTCGAAGAGGCGGTGCGCCTCAAAGAGGCCGGGATTGCCAGCGAAATCATTGCTGTTTCGGTTGGCCCTCAGGCCGCAACCGAAACGCTGCGGACGGCGCTGGCGATGGGGGCCGATCGCGGCATCCTGGTCCAGACCGACGCCGAAATCCAGCCGCTGGCGGTGGCCAAACTGTTCAAGGTGCTGGCCGAACGGGATCAGCCGGGCCTGATTTTGCTCGGCAAGCAGGCGATCGACGATGATTCCAACCAGACCGGCCAGATGCTGGCGGCGCTGCTGGGCTGGTCCCAGGGGACGTTCGCGTCCAAAGTAACGCTGGCGGATGGCACCGCGACGGTGATTCGCGAGGTCGATGGCGGCCTGGAGACGATTGCCCTCGACCTGCCGGCGGTGGTGACGGCGGATCTGCGCCTCAATGAGCCGCGCTACGCCAGCCTGCCCAACATCATGAAGGCGAAGAAGAAGCCGATTGAGACCTTGACCCCCGACCAGCTTGGGGTTGATGTCGCCCCGCGTCTGATCACGCTGTCGGTCGAAGAGCCGGCCAAACGTCAGGCCGGAATCAAGGTGGCGGACGTTGCCACCCTGGTCGAGAAGCTGACCTCCGAAGCGAAGGTGATCTGACGATGAGCGTTCTTGTTCTGGCTGAACATGAGGGCGGCGCGCTGAAACCGGCCACCCTCAACACTGTCACGGCGGCGAGCCAGCTCGGCGGCGAGATTCATCTGCTGGTGGCCGGGGCCGGACTTGGCCCGGTCGCTCAGGCTGCCGCCGCGATCCCCGGGGTGAGCAAGGTTCTGGTAGCGGAATCCGAGTCTCTGGCTCATCCGCTGGCCGAGCCGCTGGCGGCGGTGCTGCTGGCTCTTGCTCCCGGCCGTCGGGCGATCCTGGCCCCGGCGACCACCACCGGCAAGAACGTCCTGCCGCGCGTGGCCGCTCTGCTCGATGTCGCCCAGATTTCCGAGATCGTCGCGGTGACCGCCGCGGACACCTTCGTCCGGCCGATTTATGCCGGCAATGCTCTGGCCACGGTGCGTTCGACCGATCCGATCAAGGTGATTACGGTGCGGACCACCGCTTTCGCTCCGGCTCCGGCCACCGGCGGTACGGCGACGATCGAGGCGGTGACCGTTCCGGCCGCGCCGGCTCGGACCCGCTTTGTATCGGCTGAATTGTCCAAGTCGGAACGGCCGGAACTGACCAGCGCCCGGATTGTCATCTCCGGCGGACGCGGCATGCAGTCGGGGGATAATTTCCATCTGCTTGAGGCGATTGCCGATCAGCTCGGGGCCGCCGTCGGGGCCTCGCGGGCGGCGGTCGATGCCGGCTTCGTTCCCAACGATTTCCAGGTCGGACAGACCGGCAAGATCGTTGCGCCTGACCTTTATATTGCGGTTGGCATTTCCGGAGCGATCCAGCATCTCGCCGGGATGAAGGATTCCAAGGTGATCGTCGCCATCAATAAAGACGAGGAAGCCCCGATCTTCCAGGTGGCCGACTACGGTTTGGTGGCCGATTTGTTCAAGGCTCTGCCGGAGCTGTCTGCCGCTCTTAAATCCCCTTCCTGACCGGCCGTCGGCCGGCCGTCGCGCCGGCCGCCCTGCCCCCTACGCGGAGATACGTCCATGGCCAACATTAATCAGATTGGTGTCATCGGTGCGGGGCAGATGGGCAGCGGGATCGCCCAAGTCTGTGCCACGGCCGGCTTCCCGGTGGTGCTGCTGGATGTCAACGAGGCCGCTCTGGCCAAGGGATTGGCGACGATTGATCGTCTGCTGACCCGGGCGGTCGATAAGGGCAAGCTTGATCCGGCCGAGAAGACCGCGATTCAGGGGCGGATCCGAACGACCTGCGATTATGCCGATTTCGGGACAGCCGATCTCGTGATCGAGGCGGCGACTGAGGATGAGGCGATCAAGCGGGCGATCTTCCGCCAACTCTGTCCGGCTCTGCGTCCCGATGCCCTGATTGCCTCCAACACCTCTTCCTTGTCGATCACCCGACTCGGCGCCTCCACCGACCGGCCGTCCCGTTTCATGGGGATGCATTTCATGAATCCGGTGCCGGCGATGCAGCTGGTGGAGCTGATTCGGGGCATCGCGACCGCTGAGGAAACCTTTGCCCTGGTCAAGGAGATGACTCTCAAGCTGGGCAAGCAGGCGGTTTCGGCGGAGGATTTTCCCGCTTTCATCGTCAACCGGATCCTGCTGCCGATGATCAATGAGGCGGTTTACACTCTGTATGAGGGCGTTGGCTCGGTCAGCAACATCGATACGGCGCTGAAGCTCGGGGCCAATCATCCGATGGGGCCGCTCGAACTGGCCGATTTCATCGGGTTGGATACGTGCCTGGCGGTGATGCAGGTACTTCACGACGGGTTGGCGGACACCAAATACCGGCCCTGCCCGCTGTTGGTCAAATATGTCGAGGCCGGCTGGCTTGGCCGCAAGACCGGGCGCGGGTTCTACGATTATTCTGGTCCCACGCCGGTTCCGACCCGTTAAGTCTGTCGGGCTTCCGCCCGAACCCGACTGGGGCGATGCCCCAGACCCCCTTTGATTTCAAAGGGGGGGGTTAGGGTTGGACGATGGTTTTGACGTTGGAGACGACCCGGGCCTTGAACGGGCAGGGGGCGGTTCGTTCGCCGGCAACCTCGCAGACGCGGGGATAGCCATAGGGGCTATCGCCCAGGAGTTCGAGTCGGTCCGGCAGCATCACGCAGGAATAAAGCCGGTCGATGCTCCCTTTCGGGGGAATTGAATCGGTTGAGACAAACCAGGCGTCGAGCAGCTTTTCCCGCAAAAACCCATTGAATTTCCCAGAAAAACTGACCGCGACCGGCGTATGGTTCTCGACGACCACCCGGATACGGCACCCCCGTTTTTCCGGCAGGCCGGGAGAGACATACGTCCAGACATTGACCGTCACCTCGCCTTGTTCGACCGGAGCCCCGGCGGCAAGGGGAGGGGCGGCGCGTGCTGGTCCAGAGGCGGAGAGGACGAGCAGGGTCAGAGCGGCGATCACGAGGCCAGAGGCGGCACGGCAGGGTCTCATGAGGGATCAGCCTAAAAGGGAGCCGCATCGGGCACAAGTGTCGAATCCATCCCCCCTTGTCAGACCGAAGCCTCTGTCACACCTGTGCCATATCTGTTATCGATGCCGCGCCCGCGCCGGGGCACGATCGGACACCGACCGGAGACCACCCGAAATGCTGCTTCGCCTGTTTAAGTCCCTGATGCCGCGAGAAGAGCGATTCGTCGATCTGTTCGCCGCCCATGCCCTGAAGGTTCAGGAGGCCGCCCGTGCCTTGGAGGATCTGATGGCCGATGGGGCCGATATGGCGCAGGAATATCGGCGGATCTGTACGGTCGAGGGGGAAGCCGATGTCATCACCCGCGACACGCTGCAAGCGCTGCACCGGAGTTTCATTACCCCCTTCGACCGCGACCAGATCCACCGTCTGATCACCGCGATGGATAATACCGTTGATGGGATCGAGGATGTGGCCCAACGCGTTGATGTTTATGGGGTCCGGGATTTCAGTCCCGACATGCGCGATTTCGCGGCCGGGATTTCCGCCTGTGCGGCCTTGCTGGCCGAGGCGATTCCGATGATGCGCCAGATCAATCGCAACGCCGAGACGATCAACCGGGTTTGCGAGGAGATTGGCCGTCAGGAAAGTCTGGCCGATCAGCGTCAGCGCGACGGGCTGCGCGCCTTGTTCGCGGTTGAACGGGACCCGGTTCGACTGATTGCCCGCAAGGAAATCTATCAGCGACTGGAGAAGGTCACGGACCGCTTCGACGATGTCGCCAACGTGATCGAAACCATCGTCATCGAACAGGTCTGACCCCGATGGAAGCCACGGTCGCTCTCCCGGTGATCTGGGCACTGGTCCTGGTCGCCCTGACGTTTGATTTCCTCAACGGCCTCCACGACGCCGCCAATTCGATCGCCACCGTGGTTTCGACCCGGGTGTTGTCGCCGAAATATGCGGTGGCCTGGGCGGCTTTCTTCAACACTGTCGCCCTGGTGGTGTTCGCCCCTCATGTGGCCGCCACCATCGGCACCGGCATCGTTGCCCCAACCGTGATGGACAGCCATGTCGTGTTCGGCGCTCTGGCCGGGGCGATCCTCTGGAACATCCTGACCTGGGCCTTGGGGATTCCCTCTTCCAGCTCGCACGCTTTGATCGGCGGTCTGGCTGGGGCCGGCATCGCCAAAGCGGGCGGAGATGCCCTGGTTGCCGCCGGCTTCCTCAAAGCCGGTCTGGCGATCGTCCTGTCCCCGCTGATTGGCTTGATGCTGGCGATGCTGCTGACCCTGGCGGTGTCATGGGCCTGCCGCCGCACCACGCCCTTCACGGTCGATCGCCGTTTCCGCATTCTTCAGTTCTTCTCAGCCGCGATGTATTCACTCGGCCATGGCGGCAATGACGCGCAGAAGACCATGGGAATCATTGCCGTCCTGCTGTTCAGTCAAGGCCTGCTGGGCCCGACCTTCCACATCCCCCTGTGGGTAGCGGTGGTCTGTCAGCTGGCCATGGGGCTCGGCACCCTGCTCGGCGGCTGGCGCATCGTCAAAACCATGGGATCAAAAATCACCGACCTCAAACCGGTCCAAGGCTTCTGTGCCGAAACCGGCGGGGCCATCACCCTGTTTGCGGCAACCTGGGCCGGAGTCCCGGTTTCAACCACCCATACCATCACCGGCGCGATCGTCGGGGTGGGGGCGGCGCGGAAATTGTCCGCCGTGCGCTGGAATATCGCGGCCAATATCGTCGTGGCCTGGATCATCACCATCCCCGCTGCCGGGACGGTCGGGGCGGCGTCCTGGTGGCTCTCGACGTTCCTGTGGTAGCGGGCTCCCGCCCGCACCCGGCCGGGGCGAGGCCCCGGACCCCCTTTCTTTTTGAAAATAAAGGGGGTTTGGGGGCGCGCCCCCAAGCGGGGCCGGGGCGGCAGCCCCGAAGCTCAGACGTCCGACGAGGTGTCGCGCTTGACCCGTTCGTCGGGGAGCGCCTTGCCGACGATCCGGAAATAGGTCATTTCAGCGATATTGGTCGCGTGATCGCCGATCCGTTCCAGATTCTTGGCAATAAACAGCAAATGGCTACACGGCGTGATCGTGCGGGGATCCTCCATCATGTAGGTGAGGATCTCGCGGAATAACGCGGAATAAATCTCGTCGAGTTCCCGGTCCCGCTCCCGGACCGCAATCGCTCGCGCCGCATCCGCATTCAGATAAGCGTCGAGAACGTCCTTGACCATCGTCAGCGACTGGCGGCCGAGCCGTCCGACCGAGCGAACCTGAGCCACCGCCGGCGCCTGATTCAGCACCAGCGAGCGTTTGGCGACATTGGCGGCCAGATCGCCGATCCGCTCGATTTCGCTGCCGATCTTCAACGCGGTCACGGCCGTGCGGAGATCGTCAGCGAGCGGCCCCCGCAACGCCAGCACCCGAATCACCTGCTCATTAATGAAAGCGTCGATCTCGTCGATCCGCAGATCATCGCCGGCGACCTGGCTGGCCTGGGCGCTGTCGCGATTTTCCAAAGCCTCGATCGCGGCGGCAAGCTGGGCCTCGGCCAGCCCGCCCATCCGGGCGACGGCGTCGGTCAGCTTGCTCAGTTCGACGTCGAAAGATTTGACGATGTGCTGCTCGCCGATGCTCATGACTGCCTGCCCCTCAACCGAACCGGCCGGTGATATAGCCCTGGGTCAATTCGTGGACCGGTGCAGTAAAGACCTGCTCGGTCGCCCCCACCTCAACAATGCTGCCAAGATGGAAGAAGGCGGTGACCTGGGACACCCGCGCCGCCTGTTGCATAGAATGGGTCACGATGACGATCGTGAAGCGATCACGCAAGGAATCTATGAGCTCCTCAACCCGGGCGGTGGCGATCGGATCCAGCGCCGAGCATGGCTCATCCATCAAAATCACCTCAGGACCGACCGCGACCGCGCGGGCGATGCACAGCCGCTGCTGCTGTCCGCCTGACAGGCCGGTTCCCTTGGCGTCAAGCCGGTCCTTGACCTCGGTCCACAGCCCGGCCTGCTCCAGGCTGGACTGGACCAGAGCATCCATCTCCGCGCCCTCGGCACACTGACGCATCAGACGCGGGCCGAAGGCGACATTGTCATAGATCGATTTCGGAAAGGGATTCGGCCGCTGGAACACCATCCCGACCCGCGAGCGCAACAGAACCGGATCGATCGCCCCCGGCCCATATAACGGCGTTCCGTCAAGGGTCACCTCGCCTTCGACCTTGGCGGCGGCGATGGTGTCATTCATGCGGTTGAGACAACGCAGGAAGGTCGATTTGCCACAGCCGGATGGCCCGATCAGAGCGGTGACCTGTCCAGCAGTGATATCAAGATCGACATTCTTGAGCGCGAGTTTACCGCCATAGCGCACAGCGAGGCGACGGGCGGTCATCTTGGGGGCGGCAAGCCCTGGGTCGGCCATGCGGTGTCCTCTGCTCCTCGCGGCAACGGGTGTAGCGCCGGTTATAACGAGCGCAGACCGGGACGCAATTCGAAAAAGGTGAAGGATTCATGGCAGAATCCGCAGAGCCCCCTCGCCGCCCCGCCTTGCCTTGGGCGCAGCCAGACCGCATTATGACCAGCACGATGAAAACCGCCCCCTCGCGCCCGCGCTGGCGCAGCCCGTCCCATGACGCTGAACCGTCCCCCGATGTCCGCCGTTGCGATCATCCCGGGTGCGACCAGACGGCCGATTACCGCGCGCCCCGCTCCCGCGATCGCCTCAACGATTATTACTGGTTTTGCCTCGATCATGTTCGCGCCTATAATTCCGCGTGGGATTATTATGCCGGCATGCCTCCGGAAGAGATTGAGGCCGAACTCCGCCGTGACAGCACTTGGCAGCGTCCGACTTGGCCGCTCGGCCGGCAGGGAGCCCCTCGCCGTTTCGCCTTCACCCTCGACGATCCGTTCGACCTGTTCGACGGAGCCGAGGCCGAAGGCGCGAAACCGGTGGTGCCGCCCAGCCCGGAAGAGGAGGCCTTGGCCGTGCTGGCGCTGAAGCCGCCGGTCACCCCGGCGCTTCTGAAAGCCCGTTATAAAGAACTGGTCAAACGCCACCATCCCGACGCCAACGGCGGCGACAAAGCGGCGGAAGAACGGTTCAAGCAGATCAACCAAGCCTATAACACCCTGAAAACCTGCCTGGACCTTCCTTGATGGAAACGCCGCCGGACCGGGTTCCCTCCCCCCACGAGGATATCGCATGACTGCCACCCCTCAGACTCCGCTGGCCTCGGATTATCCGATGGCCGCTCCCGACATCGAGATTTCCGCCCGCGAGGCGTTCGGCCTCGATTGCGACATGATGGTTCCGGCCTTCAGTCTGGGCAGCGAATATGTCCCGGATCTGGATCCGACCTATCGCTTCGATCCCGACACCACCCGGGCGATTCTGGCCGGCTTCACCTATAATCGGCGGGTGATGATCCAGGGCTACCATGGCACCGGCAAATCGACCCATATCGAACAGGTCGCCGCCCGGTTGAACTGGCCCTGCATCCGGATCAATCTCGACAGCCATGTCAGCCGGATCGATCTGATCGGCAAAGACGCGATCGTGCTGAAGGATGGGCAGCAGATCACCGAATTCCGCGAAGGCATCCTGCCCTGGGCCTTGCAGCATCCCTGTGCCCTGGTGTTCGACGAATATGACGCCGGCCGCCCCGATGTGATGTTCGTGATTCAGCGGGTGCTGGAAGTCGAGGGCCGGCTGACCCTGCTCGACCAGAATCGGGTGATTCGGCCGCATCGCTCCTTCCGCCTGTTCGCGACCGCCAATACCGTCGGTCTCGGCGATACCACCGGGCTCTATCACGGCACCCAGCAGATCAATCAGGGGCAGATGGATCGCTGGAACATCGTGGCCACCCTCAATTACCTCGAACATGAGGTCGAATGCGCGATCGTGGTCGCCAAGCTGCCGCAATTCGACACCGTCGAAGGGCGCGCCCTGGTGTCGAAAATGGTGATGCTCGCCGATCTGAGCCGCACCGGCTTCATGAATGGCGATATTTCGACGGTGATGAGCCCGCGCACGGTGATCACCTGGGCGGAAAATCTGAGCATCTTCGGCGATAAGGCCTTTGCCTTCCGGGTGACATTCCTCAACAAATGCGACGAGGTGGAACGGCCGGTGCTGGCCGATTATTACCAGCGTTGCTTCTGCGAGGAGCTGCCCGAGGGTCCGGCCCGGCAGTTGGCCTGACGCGATGGCTCTCCCCCCCCAGCGCAGCGACAGCCCACGCCCCAGCCCCAGCCCCAACGGCGAGGAAAGCCCGGCCGATCTGCTCCGTCGTGCCACCGCCGCCACTCTGCGGGCGATCGCCGGCCAGACCGACATCGAGATCGATTATGGGATCGGTCAGGCTCGGGTCCGGGGCCATCAGGTGCGGTTGCCCTCCCCCCCCCGGACCCTGCTGGCGGCCGATTTGGCCAAAATGCGCGGCACCGCCGATCAGATCGCAGTGCGACTGCGCTACCATAATGATGCCCTGCATCTCCGCCGCATGCCGCGCCAGACTGAAGCCCGCCAGATCTATGAGGTGCTGGAACAGGCCCGGGTCGAGGCCCTGGGGTCGCGGCGGATGGCCGGGGTTGCCGCCAATCTCACCGAGCTGCTGGAAGCCAAGGTGATCGCCGAGGGATTTGACCGGGTCACCCGACGCGATCAGGTGCCGCTGGCCGAGGCGCTGGCGCTGGTGGCGCGCGAGCGTTTTGCCGGTCAGGCCCCGCCGGCCGCCGCCCGGATGGCGGTCGAGCTGTGGCGCGACGAGATCGAGACCAAGGCCGGGCCGGCGCTGGACCGGTTGGCGGGGATGTTGCGCGATCAGGAGGCGTTCGCCCGGGGCCTGGGCGATCTGCTGCGCCAGCTTGAGATCGAGGGCGACGACGGCGACAGCAGCGAGGAAGACAGCGAGAGCGAGACCCAGGCCGAGCAGCCCGAGGCCGGTCCTGGCAGCGAATCCGGCGAAGGCAGCGACAGCGGCGACGGAACCCCGCCGGATACCCCCAGCGACACCGAGGCGCCCGGCTCGGCCGGCGAGGCGGGCGAGGAGGAAGCGGGCGAGTCCGGCGAGGAGATGGTGCTGTCCGGGGCCGGACTGGATCAGCCTGGTGGCCCGTCGCGCCGGCGCGGGGAAACCACCGTCTCTCCTGGCGAGGCGCTCTATCGTCCCTACACCACCCGGTTCGATCAGGTGGTCAGCGCCGATGCTTTGTGCGACAGCGAGGAATTGACCCGGCTGCGCGCTCAACTCGATCAGCATCTGTCGCGATTGCAAGGGGTGGTGTCCCGGCTGGCGAATCGGTTGCAACGCAAATTGATGGCCCAGCAGACCCGCTCCTGGGCCTTCGACCTCGAAGAAGGGATGCTCGATACCGGCCGGCTGGCCCGGGTGGTGGTCAATCCAACCCATTCGCTGTCATTCAAGATCGAGAAGGAAACCGATTTCCGCGATACCGTGGTGTCGTTGCTGATCGACAATTCCGGCTCGATGCGGGGCCGGCCGATCACCGTGGCGGCGATGAGTGCCGACATCCTGGCCCGCACGCTCGAACGCTGCGGGGTCAAGGTCGAGGTGCTCGGCTTCACGACCAAGGCCTGGAAGGGCGGCGAATCCCGCGAGGCCTGGACCGCCGGGGGCAAGCCGACCAATCCCGGCCGCCTCAATGATCTGCGCCATATCATCTACAAAGCGGCGGACGCCCCCTGGCGGCGGGTGCGGCGTAATCTTGGCTTGATGTTGCGTGAGGGCATCCTCAAGGAGAATATCGACGGGGAAGCGTTGCTGTGGGCGCATGAACGCCTGCTCGGCCGCTCCGAGGCCCGTCGGATTCTGATGGTGATCTCCGATGGGGCGCCGGTTGATGATTCGACCCTGTCGGCCAATCCGGGCAACACTCTGGAAAAACATCTGCGCGAGGTGATCACGGCGATCGAGACCCGGTCCCCGGTCGAACTGGTGGCGATTGGCATCGGCCATGATGTCACTCGCTATTACCGCCGCGCCGTCACCATCATGGATGCCGAGGATCTGGGGGGCACGATGATGATGCAGCTCGCCAGTTTGTTCGACGAGGCCGCCGCCAGCCCGGATCGGCGAATCCGGTAGACAGACGAGAAACCGGGAGCGATCTTATCTCAATGGTCGCATTACCGCGCCCCCGGATCGTCCTCGCCATTGTCGCCGTCCTGATCCTGCTTGGAGGAATCGGCGGCCTTGTCGCTTTGTCCTGGCTTGATCGCAAAGCCACCCTCGATGAGGCCAGTGATCGTCTGCGCCTGTTGTCCCGCCTGGGTCAAAGCCATCTCCTCGCCCTCCAGCAGAATGGGCGGGAGATCGCCTCCCGGGTCGGGGAGTATTATCTGCATCATGCCAATCCGGCGGAGCTGCGGTCTTGGCTCGACACCCTGATCGAGGGCATTCCTTTTCTCGAAGGGGTCGAGATTCTCGCCGCCGATGGCAGCCCGCTGTTCACGATCCGACCGCCTTATCCGCTTGATGAGACGGGACGGGGCGATCTCGACGCCGCCTTGCGCCAGCCGGGACAGATCGTGATTGGCACCCTCGCGGCGGCAGCAGAGCAGCCAATGGTTGTGCTGACTCGCGCTTTTGGCGAGGCCCAAGGCAAAAGACGCGGCGTGGTCCGGCTGCTGATCTCGCCGGCTTATTTCAGCGATCTCCATCAGGATCTCAACCTTCCCTCCGGGGCGATTTTCACCATCCTGCGCCGGGATGGTCTCGTCATCTCGCGCAACCCGCCGGTTCCCGGGGTGACCCGGATCGATCCCGCTGGTCCACCGTTCCCACGCTTCGCCAAGGCAGAGGTCGGGCTCTATCGTGCCGTCTCAGTGGTGGACGGACGCGAACGGTTGGTGTCGTTCCGTCTGCTCAATGATCTGGATGTCGTGGTGACCGCTGGATTGCCGGTCGATCAGGTGTTTCAGGGCTGGCGGACCCGGACCCAGAATTCAACCGCCTTGGGAGCGGTGGCGTTGCTGTTCCTGCTCGGGCTGACAGCCGTGGCGGATGAGAGCCTGCGTCATGAATCCCGGCTGTTGCGTTCGATCAAGCAGAAGGCCGACGAACTGGCCGCCGCTCTGGCCGACAAGGATGTGTTGTTTCAGGAGGTTCATCACCGAGTCAAAAACAACCTTCAGGTGATTTCAAGTCTACTGACAATGCAATCCTTACATGTTCGCGATGATGTCGCTCGCAATGCTTTGAAGGACGCCCTCGATCGCATTCATTCGATGGGGTTAGTTCATCAGACTCTTTATGAGCGCAATCTCGCTGCTAATGTCGATCTCGCCCGCTATTTCGGTCGTCTTGCCGAGGCTCTGGCCGGGAGCTATGGCCTTGGCCGGGACAGAATCGTTGTTGAGGTCGAGGTCAGTGGCACGCTTGAGTTGGAACGGGCGGTCCCGCTCGGCATGCTGACCAATGAGGCGCTGTCCAATGCGTTGAAGCATGCCTTCACCGATGGTCAGCAGGGGACCGTCCGGGTTTCGCTGCATCGCGCTGAGGGGCGCTGGTGTCTGGTAATCGAGGATAATGGCAGCGGCATTGCCGCCGAGCCGGGGCGGGGCATCGGTCTCGGCCTGATCCGCGCGCTGGCCCGGCAACTTGGCGGTGGGGTGACGATCACTCCGGGTCAGCGCGCTGGGACCTGCGTGACCGTTGATTTTCCGGCCTGAGGCGGCGCCGTTTCTCGGAATATTTTCCTGTTAAGGCGGAGACAGCGCCTCAGATCGGTTTCTTTGGTCCGAGGGGTCGCCTGGAAATAGTGATGCATTGGCAATCAATGCAATCTTTCAGGAGGGCGATTGTGGGATAAGAGGCTGGCGGACGGACCGAAATCATCCGGGTGTTTATTCCTGATGCGTAAAGCGGCGATCTGCGAGACCATCTTCCCATGTTGAAGCATGGCGATATCTGGGCCGCCATTGATGCGTTGGCCCACGACCACGGACTAACCGCTTCGGCGTTAGCCCGCAGGGCCGGGCTTGACCCCACAACCTTTAATAAAAGCAAGCGGATCACCCGTGAGGGCAAGGCGCGCTGGCCTTCAACCGAGAGTTTGGCCAAGGTGCTGGAAGCCACCGGGGCCAGTCTTGGTCAGTTTCTTGGGTATATCGAAGCTTCTGGAGGCCCGCCGCCCCGTCCGGTCAGCACGTTGCCGTTGATCGGTTTTGCCCAGGCCGGGGATCAGGGGACGTTTGATGAGGCCGGTCTGCCGGCCGGGACGGGCTGGGACGCGATTCCCTTTCCTGATGTGCGTGATCCTCAAGCTTATGCTTTGGAGGTCAGCGGGGATTCGCTTGAGCCCTTGTTTCGCGATGGGGATGTGATGGTGGTTTCGCCCTCGGCCAATGTCCGCCGGGGCGACCGGGTTGTGCTGCGCACGCTGGAAGGCGAGATGCTGGTCAAGCAACTGGTCCGCATGACCGCGCGGCGGGTTGAGTTGGCCGCGATTGGGCCGCCCCATCCTGGTCGGAATCTCGCCACCGAGGAGATTTCCTGGCTGGCCCGGATTATTTGGGTCAGTCAGTAAGGGATCGGGCTTCCGCCCGAACCCGACTGGGGCGATGCCCCAGACCCCCTTTGAGTCTGGAAGGGGGGCTGGGGCAACGGCAAGGGGTCAGTGGCGGAAGTGACGCATGCCGGTGAACACCATCGCCAAGCCCGCTTCATCGGCAGCGGCGATCACTTCGGCATCGCGCACCGAGCCGCCCGGCTGGATCACTGCCGTGGCCCCGGCAGCAGCGGCGGCGAGCAGGCCGTCAGCGAAGGGGAAGAAGGCATCGGACGCCACCACCGAGCCGATCGTGGCGGGGTCGGTCTGGCCGGCGGCTTCGGCCGCTTCACGCGACTTCCAGGCGGCAATCCGCGAGGAATCCACCCGGCTCATCTGGCCGGCGCCGATGCCAACGGTGGCACCGCCCTTGGCATAGACGATCGCGTTTGATTTGACGTGTTTGCAGACGCGGAAGGCGAACAGCAGGTCGGCCAGTTCCTGAGCCGTGGGGGTCCGCTTGGTCACCACCTTCAGGTCTTCGGCGAGGATCCGGCCATTGTCGCGGGTCTGGAACAGCAGGCCGCCGGCAACGGTCCGCAGGGTGAAGCCGGTCGTCGCCGGATCAGGCATGGCGCCGGTCAGCAGCAGGCGCAGGTTCTTTTTGGCGGCGAAAGCGGCGATGGCTTCGTCATCGGCTTCGGGAGCGATCACCACTTCGGTGAACAAGCGGGTGATTTCGGCCGCGGTGGCGCCGTCGAGGCGACGGTTAACCGCGATGATTCCGCCGAAGGCCGACACCGGGTCGCAGGTCAGAGCGGTGCGATAGGCTGACAGCAGGTCTTCGCCCAGGGCCACGCCGCAGGGATTGGCGTGTTTGATGATCGCCACCGCCGGCTGCTCGAATTCGGCGGCCAGCTCGAATGCAGCGTCGGTGTCGTTCAGGTTGTTGTAGCTCAGTTCCTTGCCCTGGACCTGCCGGGCGGTGGCGATGCCGGCCCGGGCCGCGCCGCCGACATAGAAGGCCGCCTGCTGGTGCGGATTCTCGCCATAGCGCAGGCTCTGGCGCAATTCGCCGGCCACCACCACCCGGCGCGGGAAGGTTTCGCCGACCTGACCCGCGAACCAGCGCGAGATCGCCGCATCATAGGCCCCGGTGCGGGCGTAGGCGGTGGCGGCAAGGCGGCGGCGCAGCTCCAGGCTGGTGCCGCCGTTCAGGGCCTCCATTTCGGCCTGAACCACGGCGTAATCCTCGACATCGACCACCACGGTCACGCCATCATGATTTTTGGCGGCGCCCCGGATCAGGGCCGGGCCGCCGATGTCGATGTTCTCGACGCAGGTGTCGAAATCGGCCCCGCGCGCGACCGTCGCTTCAAACGGGTAGAGGTTGACCACCAACAGGTCAATCGGGGCGATCTGATGGGCGTTCATCGCCGCTTCATGCTCGGCATTGCCCCGAATTCCGAGCAGACCGCCGTGAATTTTGGGGTGCAGGGTCTTGACCCGCCCGTCGAGCATTTCCGGGAAACCGGTATGGTCGGCGACTTCGATCACCGCAATCCCGGCCTCGCGCATCGCTTTGGCGGTACCACCGGTCGAGAGGATTTCGACCCCCTGCCCGGCCAGAAAGCGAGCGAAATCGATCAAGCCGGTCTTGTCCGAGACCGAGATCAGAGCACGACGAACAGGAAGGGATGCGGACATGGGTCAAAGACCTCCGGGGGGGTGACGAACGGACAGGGGGGTATGATTGCGGCTGTATAACACAGCCGCCCCGGACGGCGACGATCATTTTTGACCGCCCCGCCCCGCGTTGGCGGGGTCAGTCCTGGGAGCCGGCGGTGGCGGCGAGCGCCTTGGCCAGTTCGTAAACCCGTTTGCGCACGGTGGAATCCGGAATAGCGAAATAAGCCCGGATCAGATCCTGGGTTTCGCGGCGGCTGAGCAGATCGCTTTCAAAGCTGGCCGCTTCTTCCGCCAGTCCGTTCGGCCGGGGGGTTGGCTCGACCACCACCGGGGGATGGGCCAGGGTCTCGGGCAAATCGTCATAGAAGAATGACACCGGCACGTCGAGCACCTGAGCCAGATCGAACAGGCGCGAGGCGCCAATCCGGTTGGCGCCGCGCTCATATTTCTGCACCTGCTGGAAGGTCAGACCGATCGCCTCCCCCAGCTTTTCCTGACTCATGCCGAGCAGGGTTCGACGCAGTCGGACACGCGAGCCAACATGGATATCGATCGGATTGGGATCACCATCCTCGGTCCGCCCCCGATTGGCCTTGCGGCGGGGTTTGGGCGGTTGGCCGGGGGTAGCATCGCGACGTGGCGGATTGGCCATGATCCCTTCCGATGACGGCTAAACGGGGCGCTCAGATTAGGGCGCCAGCATAATCCAAGTCAACACGTCTTGCGGGTGGCCATTCCAATTCCGCCACAAAGCAATGCCAGCAACAGGGGCAGGAGATCGCCAAAGCGGGCATAAGGGGTCGGATCGAGCGGCGCCGGCAGCGCGACATCGAGGAAACCGCGTTCCCCCAGGGCGATCCGGCCCAGCTCGCGCCCCAGCGGATCAATCATGGTGGTGATTCCGGTATTGGCGGCCCGGGCCAGCGGCAGCCCCTGCTCGATCGCCCGCAATCGGGCGGCGGCCAGATGCTGATAGGGACCGGCCGACAGACCGAACCAGCCATCGTCGGTGATATTGATCAGCCAGGCCGGGCGGGGCTGACCAGCGCCGACCACCTCGCCGGGAAACACCGCTTCGTAACAGATCAGCGGCGCGACCGGCGGTAACACCGGCAAAGACAGAGTGCGTGGCCCCGGCCCGGGGGTGAAATCCGTCGAACCGTTGGTGATTTTAGCAATCGGCAGAATCGCCCGCAGCGGCACATATTCCCCAAACGGCACCAGATGAGCTTTGTCATAGACCTCCAGCATCTCGCCGATGCCGTCGAGAGCATACAGGCTGTTCCACAGACGCAGCGGTTCGGGCGACAGATGCAGCGCCCCGGTCAGCAGAATCCCACCCGGCGGGGCCGCCATTGCCGCCCAGGCGCGATGAGGACCATCGAGATTGAGATAGAATGGAGCGGCCGCTTCCGGCCAGATCACCGCTTTGACCTGATCGAACCCGGGCTGGCGCGACAAGGCGATCGCATCGCGCAAATGCTGCTCGCGCCGGCCCTCCAGCCATTTGGTGCCCTGGTCGATATGCGGCTGCACCAGCCGGAGCCGAACCTCGGTCGCAACGGTTGGCAGAGCGGCAAGCCGCAGGGTGCCGCCGGTCCAGGCCGCCAGCGGCAGCCCCAGAGCCAACGCCCCCACCAGCGCCAGCCGCCGCCGCGAGGGCGGATCCGCCAGCAGAGCCGGGGCCATCCCCGCCAGGGCGGTCAAGACCCCCAGCCCCCACAAGCCGGTAAAAGCGCCGAGCTGTAACACCGGCAGATTGGCTTCCCAGACCGAGCCGAGCGAATTCCAGGGGAAGCCGGTCAGCACCCAGGAGCGCAGCCACTCGGCCAGGGTCCAGGTTGCAGCCAGCACGGCAATCCGCCCGGCCCCCCGTGCCCCCAGCAGCCGCGCCGTCAGGGTAGCAAGACCGAGGAAAACCGCTATCAGCCCGGACAGACCGAAGATCGCGAAGGGGATCATCCAGCCGAATTTGACCGGATCGGTCAGCAGGGCATGAGAGATCCAGTAGAGGCCGAGAATGAACCAGCCACAGCCCCACCACCAACCGGCACCAAAAGCGGCGCGGCGATCAGGACGGGCTTGCCACAGCCAGACCAGAGCCGTCAGGGCCACCGGCAGGGCGGGCAGGACGGACCAGGGCGGCAGCGCCAGGGCTCCGAGCAGACCGAATCCGAGGAGGGCGAACCGCCGCCGCCAGCCGCTCAGAGTGGCGAGCCGCTCGGCCCCGGCATGGGCAAGGGAAAAGAGACGGGCGAACAGACTCATCTGGATGTCCTCGAAGATCGGGCTCTGCCCGAACCCGCCGGGGCGATGCCCCGGACCCCCTTTCTTTTCAAAAATAAGAGGGGGTTTGGGGGCGTGCCCCAAAGCGGGGAGCGGGGCGGCAGCCCCGGCTAGGCCAAGCGGCGGACTCGAACCCGTTTCACCCGGCGGGGATCAGCGTCCACCACCTCAAACTCAAGCCCGGTAGAATGAACAATCAACTCGCCCCGCCCCGGCACCCGGCCGGCGATGAACGAGACCAACCCCCCCACCGTCTCGACCTCGTCGCGCTCCTCGTCGGTCAGCACTTCGCCCAACCGCGCCTCGAATTCCTCGATCGAAGCGCGGGCGTCGGCGTCAAGGGTGCCATCCGGCCGTTCGGTGATGTCGGGTTCCTCGATCGGATCATGTTCGTCGTCAATCTCGCCAACGATCTGCTCGACCAGATCCTCAATCGTGATCAAACCGTCAATCCCGCCATATTCATCGACCACCAAAGCTAGGTGAGTCCGACGCAGGCGCATTTCCAGTAACAGATCGGTCACGGGCATGCTCGGCGCAACAAACTGAACCCGCCGCGCCATCCGCGCCAGATCAAACGGCTGCCCCTGGCCCAGAATCGTGATCATATCCTTGATATGGACCATCCCGATCACATCATCGAGGGTGCGGCGATAGACTGGCAGGCGGGAATGGCCGCAGGCGATAAACAGCCGGATCAATTCTTCCTGGCTGGTGTGGGTCTCGATCGCGACGATATCAGCGCGCGGCACTTTGACGTCAGCCGCCGTGACCCCGCGCAAATGGAGAATGTTGCCAAGCAACAGGCGTTCATGAGCATCGATCGGGTTTTCCGCAACCTCGCGGTCCTCGATCAGTTCCTCCAACGCCTCCCGAACCGTCTCGCCGCTCCGGGAGCGACGTTTAACCCCGATTTTGGCCAGAAACGACCGCAGGCGCGAATCCCGGGGTGCGGATTCGCGCATGGTGGGACTGCCCCCCGGGTCGGTCATCGCCTCTCGTCCTCATCCTGGTAAGGGTCGGCGATGCCGAGCGTGGCCAGCAGGCGGGTTTCCAGGGCTTCCATTTCCACCGCCTCCTCTTCTTCCTCGTGATCAAACCCGATCAGATGCAGCACCCCGTGAATCACCAGATGGGCAAAATGATCGGCCAGCGGTTTGTTCTGGGCGGTGGCCTCGGCGGCCACCGTCTCCCAGGCCAAAATCACATCGCCCAGCAGCAGAGGGGCGCCCGGCACCACCGGAGCCTCCTCATCATCGAGCGCGGCGAAGGACAACACGTTGGTCGGCGCATCCTTGCCGCGCCAGTCCCGATTGAGCGCCTGAACCGTCTCATCATCGGCCAGCACCACCGACAATTCGAGCACCCCCTCCGGCCGGTCTTCCGGGCAGGAATCCAGAGTCAGCCGGGCCAGGGCCTCGACCCGGTCCACAACCTCGGGCAGCGCCTCGGCCCAGGCCGGGCAATCAAGGCTGACGGCGATTTCATAGTTGGGATCGGTCATCGGTCGGAAGAATCCTTGTCGGCATGTCCGGCGCGGTCATAGGCGCGGACGATACGGGTCACCAGATCGTGGCGGACCACGTCACGGGCGGTGAAACGGATGAAGCGGACCCCGTCCAGCCCCTCAAGAACCGACAGCGCGTCGGTCAGGCCGGAGCGGACCCCGGCCGGCAAATCGGTCTGGCTGGGATCACCAGTGATCGCCATGCGGGAATGTTCGCCCATCCGGGTCAGGAACATTTTCATCTGCATCGGGGTGGTATTCTGCGCCTCATCGAGAATGATGAAGGCATTGGCCAGAGTTCGGCCGCGCATGAAGGCCAGGGGCGCCACCTCGATCTCGCCGGAGACCAGTTTCTTGGCGACCAGATCGGCCGGCAACATGTCATAGAGTGCGTCATACAGCGGCCGCAGATAAGGATCGACCTTATCTTTGAGATCGCCGGGCAGAAACCCCAGCCGTTCCCCGGCTTCGACCGCCGGACGCGACAGGATGATCCGATCGACCTCGCCGGCGCTCATCATCGCCACCGCTTTCGCCACCGCAAGATAGGTCTTGCCGGTTCCAGCCGGGCCGAGACCGAAGGTCAGCGGGGCCTGATCGAGCGCCTGAAGATACAACGCCTGAGTCGGGGTGCGCGGGGCGATCGGCCGTTTGCGGGTGCGAATCACCATCCCCGCTTCGGCCGGATCGACCCCAACCATCCGAATCGCGCTATCGACATCGGCGCTTTCGACATGGCCCTGGCGGCCCGCCAGATCATACAGCCGATCGAGCACCAGCGCCGCGTCGGTCGCCTCCTGGGGAACTCCGGTGACGGTCACGGTATTGCCCAACGCGGCCAGGGTTACCCCCATCCGCGCCTCGATCCGATCGAGATGACCGTTATGGGGACCGAACAGCAACCGGGCCAGCGCGTTATCAGGGAACTCGCGAACCAGCATGGTGGTCTCCGGGGGTGAGTCGCTCACGCCGGGATCGCTTCCAGGCTGTTGGGATGAACCGCCGTGATCCGCAGGCGAACCACATCACCGATTTGGCCGCCGGGGTTGCGGACGTGAACCGGCTGCATGTAGGGACTGCGGCCGAGCAACTGCCCCTCATATCGGCCGGGCCGGTCGAGCAGCACCGCCATCTCGCGTCCGACGCAGGCCTGACTGAAGGCTTCGGTCTGGCGATGAAGCAGAGCCTGCACTTCCGCCAGCCGGGCTTCCTTGACCTTTTCCGGGATCTGATCCGGCAAAGCGGCCGCCGGGGTGCCGGGACGCGGACTGTATTTGAACGAATAGGTTTGGACGAAGCCGATTTCGGCGATCAGATCGAGGGTATCCTGGAAATCGGCCTCGGTCTCGCCCGGGAAGCCAACGATAAAATCGGAGGACAAAGCGAGATCGGGCCGGGCCGCCCGCAACTGGTCGGCGAGACGGCGATAATCGTCGCGGTCATGGCCCCGGTTCATCGCCCGCAAAATCCGATCCGAGCCGGATTGGATCGGCAGATGAAGGAACGGCATCAATTGCGGCAGATCGCGGTGAGCGGCAATCAGGGACTCTCCCAGATCACGCGGATGCGAAGTCATATAGCGGAGCCGTTCGAGCCCATCGATCCGGGCCAGAGCGGTCAGCAGAGTGGCGAGATCCTCACCGGGCTCGCCGTGCCAACCATTGACATTCTGGCCGAGCAGAGTGATTTCGCGCACCCCCTGCGCCGCCAGCGCCCGGGCTTCGGCCAGCACCGCCTCAGCCGGGCGGGAATATTCGGCTCCTCGGGTATAAGGCACGACGCAATAGGAGCAAAAACGGTCACATCCTTCCTGGATCGCCAGAAAAGCGGAGCGCCCCTCGGCCCGGGCTTCAGGCAGAAAATCAAATTTCGGTTCAGCGGGGAATTCGGTGTCGAGCACGGCTCCGGTCCCGCGACTGGCCCGCGCCACCATCTCCGGCAAACGGTGATAGGTCTGCGGCCCCAACACGATATCGACAAACGGAGCCCGGCGCAGCACTTCCTCGCCTTCGGCCTGGGCCACACAGCCAGCAACCGCCAGCAGCATCCGCTTGCCGATCGCCGCCCGCGCCTCCTTGATCCGGCGCAGCCGGCCCAGTTCAGAGAACACCTTCTCGGCCGCTTTTTCACGGATGTGGCAGGTGTTGAGAATCACCAGATCGGCCTCGTCGGGCCGGTCGCTTTGGTCGAAGCCCAGCGGCGCCAATACGTCCGCCATCCGAGCGGAATCGTAGACGTTCATCTGGCAGCCGAAAGTTTTGATGAAAAGTCGTTTGGCCACGGTCGTTCGCGGGCGGGGGATCCGCCGGTCACACGAGGGATGAAAGTAGGGCAGCAGCCCCCCTCGCGTCAAGGATAGAGCGCAAAAGACCGGCGCTCACAGGCGAACTCTCCCCCTCCCTCTCCCTTCATTGTTGAAAAATAGGGGGTTTGGGGGCAAGCCCCCAAGCGGGGTGCGGGGCGGCAGCCCCGCCATCCGGTCTCACTCCGGCCAACGTCGATGCAGCCATAACCATTGCTCGGGGGTGGCCCGAATCCACTCTTCAAGCAAGGCGTTAACCCGGGTCAGCAAAAGACGGTTGGCATCGGGACCGGGCGGCGGCGGCTCAAGCGGAGGCAAAACCGTAACCCGGAAATGCGCCCCGCCAAGCCGTTCAACCCGGGCCGGAACCAGCGGGCAGCCAAAACGGGTAGCGAATTGGGCCACCGCCGGAGCGGTCATCGCCTCACGACCAAAAAACGGGATCGGGATGCCGTCATTCATCTTCTGATCAATCAGCAAACCCAGATGGCCGCCGCCTTTCAGCACCTTCAGGGCCTGGCGCGCCCCTTCGGACCCCTTCTGAATCAACGCCCCGGCAGCATCCCGCCGCCCGGCACGGTAGAGACGCTCGACCCAGGGATTGTTCGCCGCCCGATAGATCAAATGCAGCGGCAAACCGTGACGGCGGGCGACCGCCCCATTCAGTTCCCAATTGCCCAGATGCCCGGAGATAAAAATTCCCGGCTGACCATCATCACGCAGCAGATCAACCCATTCGCGGCCAACCAGCTCAACCCGCTCGGCGGCGATCCGGTGGAGATGGGGAAACTCCCCGATCACCCGGCCGAGATTGTCCCACATCGCCAACACGATCCGCTCGCGGGTACTTTCATCCACCTCCGGCAGAGCCCGGGCGAGGTTGCGGCGGGCGGTCCGGGTGGCGCGGAGATGGGGGCCAATCAGCCGACCCAGCCGACCGCCCACAGCCGAAGCCATATCCAGCGGCAACAGGCGGAACAGCCCCCAGGCCGTTACCGCAGCGAGGGCTTCCAGGGCTTGGCGCAAGCGTTTGGCCATCAAGCCGTTACTCCGATCCGGTCAAACAGGGGGGTCAGCGCGGCGGGATCATCCCAGGCCAGGGCAACGGGCAAAGCGATCACCCGGTCGCGCAGATCCACAGGCAGACGAACCCGATCCTTGGTGGTGGTCACCGCCAGCGCAGCCTGGGCTCCCGCTTCGGCCAGCAGAGCCTCGATCTCGGCGCGGCGATACGGGTGATGGTCGGGGAAGGCCCGGGTCAGACACAGATCGGCGCCGAGATCGCGCAGAGTGGTGAAGAATTTTTCCGGCAGACCGATCCCAGCGAAGGCCACCACCGTCCGGCCGGTGAGATCCGGGGCCTCAGCGGTGGGAACGAGCCGGGCCGACAGCACCGGCAGGCGATGAGCCTCCGCCAGCCGGGTCAGACCGGCCCGATCGGGACCGACAATCACCAGCGCATCGGCCCGGGCCAGAGCGGTGGCCGGAGGCTCGCGGCAGGGACCTGCCGGGATCACCCGGCCATTGCCAAAGCCGTAGGTGCCATCCGCCACCAGCAAAGCCAGATCCAGGGTTAACGCGCCGCTCTGGAAGCCATCATCCATCACCAGCACATCGGCGCCATTGGCAACCGCCGCCACCGCCCCCTCGCGACGGTCCCGCGCCACCCAGGTCGGGGCCGCTTCGACCAGCAATAACGCTTCGTCCCCGACCCGGCCGGCCTGATGGCGGATCGGATCCACCGCACGCGGGCCAATTTCGGTGCCACCATGCCCCCGGGTCAACACATGAGGATACCGACCGGCCGCGATCAACTGTCGGGCCAGCGCCAGCACCACCGGAGTCTTACCGGCCCCACCAGCGACGACATTGCCGACGCAGATCACCGGGACCGCCGGGCGATAGGACTCGGCCTGGGCCAGCCGGCGGGCGCCGCCCCAGCGCCACACCGCCGCCAGCGGCGCGAGGGCGCGGGCGGCGAGACCCTCATGACGCCAGAACTCAGGGGCGCGCATGGCGAGCTTCAGCCAGAGCCAGCAACGGCGCCAGGGCGGTCTCAACACTGTCGAGCACCTCAGCCTCGCTATCAGCCCAAGTGGCGGCAGCATGCTGCATCCGGGTCAGTCGGGCCGGGTTGGACAGCAAATCCCCCAAAGTGGCGGTCAGGGAATCGAGGTCATTGACCTCGATCGCTGCCCCACAGGCGATCATGTGCGCGCTCATCTCGGCGAAATTCTCCATCCGGGGACCGAACAGCACCGCACAGCCGAGCCGCGCCGGCTCGAACGGATTCTGGCCGCCGCCAACGGTCAGACTCTTGCCCATCAGCACGATCCCAGCGAGACGATAGAATAGGCCGAGTTCGCCCATGGTGTCCCCGACATGGATCGCAGTGCCGGCACGGGGGGTCTCCCCGGCGGAGCGGATCGCGACCGACAGACCTTGCGCGGCCAACTTACGGGCAATGTCCGGACCACGCGCAGAATGGCGCGGCACAATCAGGGTCAACAGGCCGGGGAAATGCGGGGCGAGGCGACAATGGGCCTCGGCCACGATCTCTTCCTCGCCGGGATGGGTGCTGGCGGCCAGCCACGTCGGCCGGGCGCCGATCGCGGCCGTGAGGCGCTCCTGCTCCTGCGGATCAACCGGCAATGGCGGCACGGTATATTTCAGATTGCCGAGGCAGCGCACGTCACGCCCGCCCAGACAGCGCAACCGCTCGGCGTCGGCGTCGCTCTGGGCCAGACAGAGGTCGAAACCGGCCAGCATCCGCCCGATCAATTGCGGCAGGCGACGCCAGCGGGCGAAAGAGCGCGGCGAGATCCGTCCCTGAATCAGCACCAGGGCGATCCCGCGCCGCCGCGCCTCGAACAGCAGATTCGGCCAGAAATCGGATTCGGTCCACAGCACCAGATCCGGCTGCCAATGGTCGAGAAAGGCCGTGACGTAAGCGAGGCGATCGACCGGCAGATATTGATGCACCGCCCCCTCGGGCAAACGCCCGGCGACCATCCGCGCCGAGGTCACGGTTCCGGTGGTCAGCAACACGCCGAGGCCACGGCGGCGCAGACGCTCGACCAGCGGTAAAACCGAGAGGGATTCGCCGACCGAAGCCGCATGAAGCCAGACCAGGGGGCCGGAGGGACGAGGCTGACCGGGGCGGCCAAAGCGTTCGCCGAAGCGTTGGGCATCTTCCTTGCCGCCCCGCCGTCGCTGGGCGAGGTAAAGCTGGATCAGCGGCCCGCCGAGGGTGGTGACGAGGCGATAAAGACCTTCGATCATCTCATCGTCTCGTCGCGGGGCGCCGGTTGCGGGCTGGGCTGGCCCATCCGGGCGTCGGCGGCGGCAGTCAAGGCATTGAGAGACTCCTCGATCCGTTGCCGCGCCGCTTCCAGAGCATCGGCATCGGCATCGGCCGGGACCTGGATCGGTTCGCCCCACACCAGCTCCCCCCGCGAGAAGGGGAGGGCGATGGCGAAGCGATCCCAACTGCCGAGCAGCCGCATCCGGCGGGCCGACCAGGTCGCCGGCAGCACCGGGCAGCCGGACAGGCGGGCGACGGCAGCGATTCCGGCCGAGGCGCGCATCCGGGGGCCACGCGGACCATCTGGGGTGATCCCGACACATTCACCGGCCTTCAGAGCTTTCAGCATGCTCCGCAGCGCGGCCCCGCCACCGCGCGAACTCGATCCGGCAACGGTCTCGATGCCGAAGTGGGCGACGGTGCGGGCAATTAACTGGCCGTCACGGTGCTGGCTGATCAGCATGTGAATCGGGGTGCCGTTTCGCCAGATGCGCGGCATCATCAGAATCCGCCCATGCCAGAAGGCCAGGATAAAGGGGCGGTTCTGGTCCCATAAAGCGGTCGCGGCGGCGTCTTCGATCACCTGCCAGCGTCCGGTGAGGACGACAAAGCGGATATAATGGGCGCCCAGCCAGCATAACAGACCGCGCAGGGTATCGCTTTTGCCCAGGCGTTTGATCCAGCGCATCGCCATTGCCGCCTCCCGGTTCAGGAACTCGCCGGCCGGACGGCATCTTCGGCGAATTGCATCGCGTAGAGCCGGGCATAAAGCCCACCGCTATCAACCAGAGCGGCGTGGGAGCCGGATTCGACCACGCGCCCCTGATCCAGGACATGGATCAGATCGGCACTGGTCACGGTGGAGAGGCGGTGAGCGATGACGATGGTGGTTCGGCCGCGCATCAGCCGGTCGAGGGCGGCGCGGACCTGATGTTCGGATTCGGTATCAAGGGCACTGGTGGCCTCGTCGAGCAACAGGATCGGCGCATTCTTCAGCATCGCCCGGGCGATGGCGATCCGCTGGCGCTGGCCACCGGACAGATTGAGGCCGCGTTCGCCCACCGTCGTATCATAGCCCTCGGGCAAGGCCATGATGAACTCGTGGGCGGCGGCGGCGTGGGCGGCCTGGATCACTTCATCGTCGGTGGCCCCGGGGCGGCCATAGGCGATATTGGCGCGGATACTGTCGTCGAACAGGGTGATTTCCTGGCTGACCAGGGCGATTTTGGCCCGCAACGAGGCCAGAGTCACCGCCCGGGTGTCCTGGCCATCAATGGTGACCTGACCATCGGTGACGTCGAAGAAGCGCGGCAGCAAATTGAGCAGAGTCGATTTGCCGGCGCCAGACGGACCGACCAGGGCGACAGTCCGACCGCCCGGGACGGTCAGATCAATCCCGTCGAGGACGGCGCGGCTGCCGTCATAGGTGAAAAATACTCCCTCGAAGCGAACTGTGCCATCACTCACCACCAGATCCTGAGCGCCGGGGCGATCATGGATGGTCGGTTCGGCATCCAGCACCGAGAATGTCCGAGCGGCGGCGGCCAGTCCTTCTTGCAGATTGGTGTTGAGCGAGGCGAGAGATTTCAGCGGACGATAGGCCAGCATCAAAGCGGTGATGAAGGAGAAAAAGGCGCCGGGGGTGGTGATGCCCTCAATGACCCGGGCGCCGCCATAGAGAATGACCACGGTGATGGCGATCCCACCGAGGAATTCCATGATTGGCGAGGAAGCGGAGCGAACCCGGGCGGCGCGGTAGATCAGATCTTGCAGGGTCTCGACCAGACTCCGCACCCGCGTCTTCTCGTAATCCTCCATCCCATAGGCTTTGACCACCCGGATTCCCTGGATTGATTGTTCAAGGTAGGTGGTGAACAGGCCCATCTGTTCCTGGGTATTGGCGGTAACCTTGCGCATCCGTCGTCCCAACCGGCGGATCGGCAGGATTGCCAGCGGGAAGACGAAGAAGGTCCACAGCGACAATTCCCAATCCTGGTAGAACATCGCCCCGATCAGGAACACCAGAGAGGAGGCATCCTTGCCGGCTCCGGTGAGGGCGTCGGACACGGCGAAGCGCATCTGACCGATATCGTTGGTCAGACGCGACAGGATCTTGCCGGTGGGGTTGGCCTGAAAATAGGCGACATCGAGCCGCATCAGATGGTTGAACAGCCGGGTCTGCATATCGGCGATCACCCGCAGTCCGACTCGGGAGAGGAACACCGCCTCGCCATAGCCACAGATTGCTTTGATCGCGAACGTTCCCAGCACCGCCAGCCCCAGCGGCAACAGATAGTCGGATTGTCGTTCGGTGAAGATCTTGTTGACGACCGGATCCATCAACAGGGCGTAGCCGGCATTGGCCCCGGCCCCGATCACCATGCACACCACCGCCAGGGCAACACGGCCCAGATAGGGGCGGACGCCTTCGCGGAACAGACGCCGCACCAGGACACGCGTGGAATGGTCGAAACTGATTTTTGCTTTGCTCAAGATCTCGCCCGGTCAATTCTTTGGCGCGGCGGACCATAGCATGGGGTCGCCGGCCCGGTCCAAATCAAACGATTCCGGGGCTGCCGCCCCGGTCCCCGCTTGGAGGCTGCGCCTCCAAATCTCTGCTTTTTTTTGAAAAAAAGGGGGTCCGGGGCCTCGCCCCGGCCGGGTGCGGGCGGGAGCCCGCAAAAAAACGGCCGCCATCCCGAAGGAGGCGGCCGTTTGTCATCGACCCATCAAAGGATCAATGCACGTCCTTCCAGATCTGCCGCTTCAGCGCATAAAGCAGCGCGGTCAGCAGAGCCAGGAACACCATCACCTTCACACCAAGGCTCTTGCGAGCATTGAGTTCGGGTTCAGCGGCCCAGTTGAGGAAGGTCACCACGTCCTTGGCCACCTGTTCCTTGGTCGCCTTGGTGCCGTCGGCATAGCTGACGACGTCGTCGAACACCTGCTGCGGCATGCCGATGGCATGGCCGGGGAAGTAGGTGTTGTAGTACTTGCCTTCCGGCACCGGGAAATCGGCCGGCGGCACGTCGGGATAGCCGAGCAGCAGCGAGTAGACGTAGTAGGGACCCTTGGTCCGTGCCTTGGTGATCAGCGACAGGTCGGGCGGAACCGCGCCGCCATGGACCACCGCCGCTGCCTTGTCGTTGGCATAGGGCGAAGGGATATGGTCAGCCGCCCGGCCGGGACGCTGGAACAGCGCGCCTTCGTCGTTCGGACCGTCGGTGAATTCCTTCTCGGCGGCCGCCGCCTTGATCTCGTCAGCGGTGAGGCCGACATCGGCGAGGTTGCGGAAGGCAACCCGATGCAGACCATGGCAATTGGCGCAAACGTCATGGAACACCTGCCAGCCGCGACGGAGCGAGGCCTGGTCATAGCGGCCGAACACGCCTTCCCACGAGAACTTGCCTTCCGGCTTCTGCAGGGTGAGGGCGGATTCATTCGCCTGGGCGGTGCCGGACAGGCCGGTCGCGCCAATCAGCAACATCGCGCCAATGGCAATCGCCTTGACCACCGGAGCGGAGATCGAGGCCGGCAGAGCCAGCGGCTTTTCCTTGCGCGACAGCCAGGGCAGCACGACCAGGAAGTGAGCGAAGTAGTAAGCCGTCGCCACCTGGCTGATGGTGGTCAGCAGGCCTTCCGCCGGCATCGCGCCACAATAGCCGAGGATGAAGCAATCGATCACGAACAGCCAGAAGAACTGGCGGAACAGCGGACGGAAGGCGCCGGAGCGGACCTTCGACGAATCCAGCCAGGGCAGAGCAAACAGGATCAGGATCGCGCCGAACATCGCCACCACGCCCATCAGCTTGGCCGGGATGAACCAAAGATCGGCGGTGAAGGCGCGCAGGATCGCGTAGAACGGCAGGTAATACCATTCCGGCACGATGTGCGGCGGGGTCAGCAGCGGATTGGCCGGAATGTAATTGTCGGCTTCACCGAAGAAGTTGGGCGCCCAGAACACGAAGGCCATGTAGACCATCAGGAACACGCCGACGCCGAACAGGTCTTTGATCGTGTAATAGGGGTGGAACGGGATGGTATCCTGCGGCCCCTTGATCTCGATCCCGAGCGGATTGTTCGACTTGACGGTATGCAGCGCCCAGACATGGACCACGACCAGGCCGACGATCACGAAGGGCAGCAGGAAGTGCAGGGCGAAGAAGCGATTCAGCGTCGGATTATCAACCGAGAAGCCACCCCACAGCAGGGTAACAATCGTCTCGCCAACCACCGGGAAGGCCGAGAACAGGTTGGTAATGACGGTCGCGCCCCAGAACGACATCTGCCCCCAGGGGAGGACGTAGCCGAGGAAGCCGGTCGCCATCATCGACAGATAGATCGCGATCCCGACGAACCACAGCAGCTCGCGCGGCGCCTTATACGAACCGTAATACAGGCCACGGAAGATGTGGATGTACACCAGGATGAAGAACATCGAGGCGCCGTTCGAGTGCAGATAGCGCAGCAGCCAGCCATAATTGACATCGCGCATAATCCGCTCGACCGAATCAAACGCCAGCGTGGTCTGCGGCGTGTAATTCATCGCCAGGAAGAGACCGGTCAGAATCATCACCACCAGGGTGAAGCCGGCGAGCGAGCCGAAATTCCACCAGTAATTCAGGTTCTTCGGCGTCGGATACTCGAAGGCGCTGTGGTTCAGCACCGAGAAAAGCGGCAGTCGCTCCTCGATCCAATTAACCACGGCGTTGTTGCTTTTGAAGCCACTCATGACGGTCCCCCTCAGCCGATCCGTACGGTGGTATCGCTGGTGAATTGATAGGCGGGCACGGCAAGATTCTTCGGCGCCGGCCCCTTGCGGATCCGCCCCGAGGTATCATATTGCGATCCGTGACACGGGCAGAACCACCCCCCCCATTCCCCCCGGGGATCGGTCGGCTTCTGGCCGAGTGGCACACAGCCGAGGTGGGTGCAGATGCCGACGACGATCAGCCATTCCGGGTTCTTGACCCGAACCGAATCAGCCTGCGGATCGCGCAGTTCGGCAACATTGGTCTCCTTGGCAGCGGTGATCTCCTCGGCCGTGCGGCGACGCACGAACACAGGAGCACCACGCCAGACCACAGTAATGGCCTGACCCGGCTTGATCGCCGACAGGTCGACATCGGTGGTGGACAGCGCCAGGGTATCGGCAGCCGGGTTCATGCTATGCACGAACGGCCACAGGGCGAAGCCCGTCCCGACCACGCCGACGGTGGACGCGGCCTGCAGCAGGAAATCCCGCCGCGTTTGCCCGTCCGCCGCCGAGGGCTGGGCATTCTTTGCCGTATCAGCCATTTCAAATCCTCTTGTTGGCCCGCGGAAGCGAGACTATTAAACACAATGGTCGGCCCGTTTCAACAGCCCTCTCGGCGCGGGCCAAGCTGCCATGATACCCGATTCCCTCGCCATGACCAGTTGACCAACGTACGTTCGTTGCCGAATCCAACGCGCAAGGAGAATTTTCGTTGCCGACCGCAATCCGAGAGAAAATAGACCCGGATGGGAGGCTGCGTCTTGCCTTGTTTCAGCCGGATATTCCTCAGAATGCCGGGACGTTGATTCGGCTTTCCGCCTGCTTTGGTCTCGGTGTCGATGTGATCGAGCCCTGCGGCTTCGTCTTCGACGACCGTAAGTTGAAGCGAGCCGGAATGGATTATCTCAATCAGACCCAGATCACCCGCTATGACTCCTGGCCGTCTTTCTTAACGTCTCTGACGACGACAGGGAGACGACTGGTATTATTCAGTACTGGCGGTGAGTGCCGCCATGATCGTTTTGCCTTTGCCCCCGGGGATACGCTGATGGTCGGGCGGGAAAGCAGCGGGGTGCCGCCTGAGGTGGCTGCCGCTGCGGCGGCCCGGCTGCGGATTCCGATGGTGGCAGGGGTGCGTTCGCTGAATGTCGCGGTGGCGGCGGCCATCGGCCTCGCTGAGGCTTTGCGCTGTCTTGATGCCTTCCCCGATGATCGCGTTTCCGAGGAGGTTCCTGCATGAGTCCGTTCAAGGCTGCCTGCGTCCAGGTTACCGCCGGCAATCATTTGATGGCCAATTGCGAAGCCGCCGCCGCTCAGGCGGTCGAGGCACGGGCCGCCGGCGCCGATCTGGTGCTGATGCCCGAGAATGTGGCGATGATGGAATCCGGCCGCACGGCGCTGCTGCTGAATGCCGAACCTGAGGGAGAGAACCGGGCGCTGGCCTTCTTTCGCGAACTGGCCCGCGAGATCGATGTCTGGCTGCACCTTGGCAGCCTGCATGTTCTGCTCGATAACGGGTTGATCGCCAATCGCAGCTTCGTGATTGATCCCACCGGGGCGATCCAGGCCCGTTATGACAAGATTCATATGTTTGATGTCGATCTGGGCGATGGCGAGGTTTATCGCGAATCCTCGACCTTCGCCCCGGGCGATCAGGCGGTGACCCTTGATCTGCCGTGGGGGCGGTTAGGGCTCTCCGTCTGCTACGATCTGCGCTTTCCCCATCTGTACCGGGCTCTGGCCAAAGCGGGCTGTTTGTTTCTGACCGTGCCGGCGGCCTTCACCCGCACCAGCGGCAAGGCGCACTGGCACGTTCTCTTGCGCGCGCGCGCGATCGAGACCGGCTGCTACATTCTGGCGCCAGCGCAGTGTGGCGACCACAGTCCGCGTCGTCAGACCTATGGCCATGCCCTGATTGTTTCGCCCTGGGGCGAAATTTTGGCTGATGCGTTGGAGCGGCCCGGCTGGGTGATGGCCGAAATCGATCCGCTCAAGGTGTTGGAAGCGCGGCGCAAGATCCCCAGTCTCGACCACGACCGTGTCTTCACCATGACCCATTTCCCTGGGGAGGAATGAGCGGGGGCGGCCTTCAGCAGTCCGGACAAACGCTGACCGGCAATCCCCGTTGTAACCAGCCGGGACCAGCCGGGCCGCCTTGCATGCCCTCGCTGACATCGGCGACATCGCGGAAGCCGTGGGCCAGCAGCACCGCCCGCGCCTCGGCCGAACGCCGACCACTGCGGCAGATCACCGCCAGCGGCGCGCCTTTATTCCCTCCAACCAACGCACTGATCGCGGCAACAAAGGCCGCATCATCCCGGCGATTGCGATAATCGACCCGCGGCGCTCCCGCCGGCACCCCCGTCTCCCGCCATTCCGCCGGGGTCCGAAGATCAACCAAGGTCAACCGCCCCGCCGCCACCGCGGCATTGGCTGCAGGCGGGGACAAAACCGCCTCCCCCGCTCCGGCGGCGGGCGCTCCCAGTAGGAGCGCCCCCACAACCAGCCAAGATCGCCAGTTCATCCGGGTCAGACCGTCTTCGGCTCAATCGCGCCGGTCGTCGGATTAATCCCCAGCAGCGGCAGACCCGCTGCTTTCCAGGCGGCCAGACCGCCGGCGACGTGATAGGCCACCGAAACGCCAGCCTCGATCATCCGCCGTGCCGCCAATCCCGAACGCTTCGCCGTGCCACAGTGCAGCAGGATTTTCTTGTCGCCACCGCTCGGCAACGCTTTGGGATCGAACGTCGCCAGCGGAAACAGCAGAGCCCCCGGAATCCGCTCGAACCCATATTCATAGGGTTCGCGCACGTCGATCAGCACCGCCTGCCCCAGATCCAACAGAGTCTTGGCTTCGGCCGGGGTCAGTTCGACCAGGGTGGTGTCGCTCATGAGATCCTCGCGCTCTATGAAGATCTCTGAATATTATGGTATTCTAATTTTATTGCCAAGCCCCAATCGGGCGGCAGCCCCGTCTCAGAGCTGCCGAACCTCGATATTGTGCTTCTTGAGGGCATAACCGATCTGGCGCGGGGTCAGACCGAGCATCCGGGCCGCCTTGGCCTGGACCCAGCCGCATTTTTCCATCGCCTGAACCAGCCGTTCCCGCTCCGACAGATCGGTTTCGCCCTCACCGGCACTGTCCGCGACGGCGGGGGCGGCAGGACAGGGCGCGGCAGAGAGCGGCCCGGTCGGCACCGGAATCGGCGCCGAAACCCGACCGGTCCCGGGAACCAGCGGGGTCGCAGCGGCCGGGGCGGCCCCCGCCTCACCCGCCGCACGCTTGTGCCACAAGGTTGAGGACAGACAGATGTCATGCTGACAGAGCAGGTTGAGTTCGTCGATCCGCTCGCCCTTGGTCATGGTGGCGGTGCGATAGACGCAATTCTCCAGTTCCCGGACGTTGCCGGGGAAATAACAGTGCCCCAGCACAGTCAGCGCCTGGGTCGAAAAACGCAGGTCGCGGCCGTTCTCACGGTTGAACTGGTCGAGGAAATAACTGGCGAGCAACGGAATATCGCCGGCCCGCTCCCGCAGCGGCGGCAGGAAGATCGGCACCACATTGAGACGGTAATACAGATCGGCGCGGAAACTGCCCTCAGCCACCGCCGCTTCCAGATCACGGTTGGTGGCGGCGATCAGGCGGACATCGACCTTGATGGTCCGGCTGCCGCCGACCCGCTCGAACTCGCCTTCCTGCAACACTCGCAGCAACTTGGCCTGGAATCCGGCCGAAATCTCGCCGATTTCATCCAGAAACAGCGAGCCGCCATTGGCCAATTCGAACCGGCCTTTGCGCTCGGCCACGGCACCTGTGAAAGCGCCTTTTTCGTGACCGAACAATTCGGATTCGAGCACCGTTTCCGACAGAGCCGCGCAATTGACCTTGATAAAGGGCTTGCGCGCGCGCTGTGACTGGGCGTGCACGGCCCGGGCAATCAATTCCTTGCCGGTGCCGGATTCGCCACGCAACAGGATGGTCGCCTTGGTCGGAGCGGCCTGCTGCACCTGAGCGAAGACATTGGCCATCGCCGGGGAATTGCCGACCACATCCTCCAGGCCGCGCACCGGAATCACCGGGGCGACCTCGACGATCTTCTTCTGGAGCCGTTTGGCGTCATCCATCAGCATCTCACGATCGGCCTGAACCTTGCGGTGCAGGCGAACCGTCTGGCCGATCAGGGTGGCCACCATCGTCAAAAAGCGGAGGTCATGCTCATAGACGACATGGGTCTGGCCATCGCAGACCCGCTCAACCGAGAGAGCGCCGAGAGTCTTCTCGGTGGTCTTGATCGGAACGCAATAAAACGCGATCCGCTCATCTTCCAGCGCCTCGTTATTGCCGGCACAGGCTTCGAGCATCGGTTCTTCGGCGATATCGGGGACCACCATCGGAATCGACGTCGAAATCACCCGGGCGGCGACCGCGAAGGGATATTTGAGCGCGCCGGAACGGGCTGCCTGCAACGACATGCCCGTGACAGCGGCCAGAAGCGGCTTACCCTGTTCGTCGTGCAGGACCACGGCCCCATGGCGCATCCCCAAATAGGAGGAGAGCACGTTAAGCACTTCGCGCAACGCCTGATCAAGATCCAGCGTCGCACCAAGAATTTTGCTGATTTCATAGATGCCGATCAACGGCAGGGCGCTGTCGTCGCTTCGGTCGCGGGAGCTGCGCATGTCGAAAGTCCTGTCTACCATGGCAATAACCTACGTGCTCGGACGCCAAATCGCCCGGGCCGTTCGTCTCTCCCCCCTGTCGAGATACGCCCCCATTGTTAAGCAAATCCAAGCCGACCGTCCACCCTCAACTGCCAGCCCCGGGAAATCGCTTTTTGCCGCTGGCCGCGTTCGGGGGCGTTCGCTCCGGCACTGCCCCCTCAGCCCCGGAAACGGCACCGATGGCGTTGGAGGCGAAGCGACCAGAACGCCATCTCGCTGGAATTGGCATAAGACATGCATGTATTCTCCTGAGCCGCAGTGGGATCAGACGGCAAGGACAGGCAAAGATGAGCGGGCGACGGGCAGCACGAAATCTCAGCGGAGTGCTGCTCCTGGCGGTTTTCTCGTTGCTTTGCGCCGTTTCGGCACAAGCCGGGGGAGCGACCGACCTGTTGTGTGCTGAACAGGTCCGCGCCAGCGAGGCCAGTTACGGCATCCCGCCCGGTTTGCTGGAATCGATCTCGATCGTCGAATCCGGCCGCTATGATTCCCAACGCCGGGCAACAATTGCCTGGCCCTGGACGGTGATGGCCCAGGGACGCGGGCGCTATTTTCCTACCAAGGCCGAAGCCATCGCCGAAGTGCGCAGCCTTAAGGCGCAGGGGGTCGAAAATATTGATGTCGGTTGTATGCAGGTCAATCTGCATTTCCACCCGACCGCTTTCGCCAATCTGGAAGAGGCGTTCGACCCCGCCGCCAATGTCGCTTACGCGGCCCGCTTCCTGATCGGGCTCTATCAGGCCACCAACCATTGGCCAACCGCCGCCTCCTACTACCATTCCCAGACTCCGAGCCGCGCCGCCAGTTATCGGGAGAAGCTGATGCGGGTGTGGGCGGCGTTGAGCGGAGGCGAGGATTCGACCCGGCTGGCGAATGCCGGACCGCCCCGCCTGCCGCCGGGGGTTTCCCAACGGCCGCGCCTGGCTCAGGTCGAGCGCCCGACAGAACGGCAACGTGAGCTTGACACCAACCGGGCCGAGGAAGCCCGAATCGCTGCCGCCTACCGGGTCGCCCGGATCGCCGAATATCAGTTGCGCCGGGCTCACTTCCAGGAAATCCGTGCGACCCAGCTTGCCCGGCGCTGATTGATCAGGGCTGCGCCGGGGCGGTCAGGCGGGCAACCATCGCCCGGATCGCAGCCATTTGGGGCGCGGAACGGGTGGCAAAATCGGCTTGGCTATAGCCCCACCAATCCCAGCAGCCGCGCGGATTGACTGCACTTTCGGTGGGAGCAACCTGGGGATAAAGCACGATGATGCGATTGCTTTCGGCCCAGCGATTATAGCCGACCTTGGCGTAAACGGCATCGCCGACAGCCGTCGCACTCTGACGGCACCCATGGAACACGACATGGACGGCGCAGCCCCGTCCCGCATCAGCACGACAGGCATCCGGCAGATAAAGGTAGCCGGTTTCGGCCAACCCCGTCCGGTCGGTCGGACCAAACGCGGTCTGGTCGAACGGGAGCGGGACCGGAACCGTCTCTGCGGCGGGACGAAGCGGCCCGTAAAGATGGGTCAACAGCGCCGCAGGTTGATCATAAGCGGTTCCCTCGGCAGTGACACAGCGGGTGATGTAGGGGGATTCAGTCACGCCGCACGCTGAACCGAAGCTGGGCGAGAGGAAAGCATGCCCGGCCGGTAAATCGGTCACGGCCTTTACCGCCGCATCGGGGGTTCCGGCCTCACGGTAGAAAGTGCGAACGGCTTCGACCACGGCCGGAAGGACGGTGGGGTCATTGCGACCGCTGAACAGATAGACCCGACTGGTCGCGAGAGCGGCCACCGGATCGATCGCCCCCCGGGCGGCGGCGGCTTTGGCGGCACGGAATGAGGCGGCCCCGTCGGGAGTGCCTTTCATGCAGGACAGGATTCCGCCGAGGGTCACTTCGGTGCACAGGTAGGGACCGCCGGCGATCACCCCAACGCCGAAGGTGGAGGCGGAGAAAGCGACCGCATATTGGGCGGCCATGAATCCGCCGGAAGAGAGGCCGGAGACCGAGGTTCGGGTCGGGTCAGCCTGAAGATCGGGAAGGGGCGGGGCGGCCTGAGCCGGGGCGGCGAGACAGGCAGCCAACAGCAGGAATCCAGGCAGGCAAAGGCGGGGCATGGGCGGTCTCCGTGGGAGAAGAGGCTCAGCATAGCACGATTTTTGCGAGAAGCCTGTCGGGCTTCCGCCCGAACCCGATTGGGGCGATGCCCCAAACCCCCTTTTCTTAAAGCAGGGGTCTGGGGGCGCAGCCTCCAGGCGGGGGGCGGGGCGGCAGCCCCGCTATTCGCCGATATTCAGCAAAGCGCCGCGGACCCGGGCCCCGCGCCACGCCAACAAAAACACACCGATCCCCGCCAGCAGATACAGCAAATCAAGAGCGAGAGCCGAGAGCATCAGGTCGAGTCGCACCACCCCCTCGACCATCACCGCCCGCATCCCCTCGAACACATAAGCCGGCGGCAAGGCCCAGGCCACCGGCTGCAACCAGCCCGGCAAAACCGAAATCGGGTAATAAACCCCGGCTAATGGGCCAATCGCAAAAATCAGCACCCAGGCCAGACTTTCCGCACCGAGGCCGAAGCGTAACACCATCGCCGAGACCACCAGCCCCATCGCCCAGCCCATCATCATCAACAAGGCCCAGAAGGCCAGCAGCGGCAAGCCAAGCGAGAAGATCGAAAAATGATAAAGCGGAATCGCCAGTAGCGCCGCCGGCAATACTCCGATCAGAGTCCGGATCAGGCTCATGATCAGAATCGCCGCCACCATCTCTCCCGGGCGGAGCGGACTGACCGAGAGATAACCGAGATTGCGCGACCACATCTCTTCCAGAAACGACAGCGCCACCCCGAGATTGCCACGGAACATCACATCCCACAGCAGCACCGCCGCAATCAGCAGCCCCCCCGCCTGAGCCACCCAGGACGACACCCCGGACAGAAACTGGCTGGTAAAGCCCCACATCACGACATTGATCACCGGCCAATAGGCCATTTCCAGCAAGCGCAACCACGAGCCACGCAAGATATAGAGATGGCGCAGGCAGAGGCCGCCCACCCGCCGCAGCGAGCCGGTCAGAGCGGTGGCCCTCATGCGGTCTGTCCGTCAGGGCGACGGCGGTCACGGGCAATATCGAGGAACACTTCCTCCATCGTCGTCCGGTCATAGCGGGCGAAGAGTTCTCCCGGACTGCCGCGATCGACGACCCGCCCCTGCTTCATGACCAGCACCTGATCACACATCCGTTCCACCTCGGTCATATTGTGTGAGGCCAACAGCAGGGTGGCACCGGTATCAGCCTGATAATCAAGGAAATAACGCCGCAGCCAGTCAGCGGTGTCCGGGTCAAGCGAGGCCGTCGGTTCGTCCAGCAACAGCAAAGCCGGGCGATTCAACAGCGCCCGGGCCATCGAGACCCGGGTTTTCTGCCCGGCCGACAATTTACCGGCAGGACGATCAAGCAGGTCGGTCAGATCAAGGGCACGGGCCAGTTCCCCCACCCGCCCCTTCAGATCGGGAACCCCATAGAGATGGCCATAGACCACCAGATTCTCCCGCACGGTCAGACGATGCGGCAAATCAACATAGGGGCTGGAAAAATTGAGCCGGGGCAGCACCCGGTAGCGGTGCGCCAGCATATCCTGTCCCAACACCTGGATCGTCCCCCGGGTCGGCAGCAGCAGACCCAGCAACATCGACAGAGTGGTGGTCTTGCCGGCGCCATTGCCCCCGAGCAACGCGGTACAGGAACCGGACGTAATCGAAAAACTGACCTCCTCAACCGCCGTCACCGGGCCGAAGCATTTGGTCAGTCCGACGACCTCGATCGCGCTCACGGCCGGGGCCGCGACCGCAGCCGCTTGTGCCGCTCGCCCTGTAACAGGGATTCAACGTAGCGGCCCTGGAACAGAGTCAGCCCGACCGAATGACCGAATTCAATCGCTGCCGGCGTATCGCAGCGGCAGAGGATGATCCGGGTGACTCCGATCCGCTTCAGAGCCTCGGTCTTGCGGTCCTTCTCCTCGGACAGGCCAGCGTTCCACACCAGCTTGATCAAATCAGCCCCCAGCCGCTCGCGATCGACAAAGGGTAATTGGGCATAATTCAGACCATCGATACAGATCCGGTAGCCCCGATCATGAGCAAAATCACGGGCAAACAGATAGGCGCCAAGATCAGCAAAAATATCGACTTTTTGCAGTTCCAGAACGATAGTTCCGCGCATTCCCGCCTTAACATTATCGTCAAACTTCAGGAATTCTGGTTCGAGAATGGTCGCAACATTGAGATTGATACTGATATCGCCTTCCAAAGTGCGGTCGTCATGCTGATTCAGGAGACTGAGAACACGCCGATCAAGAGTCTCGGTCAATTGCTGGAACAGCCAGGGGCTGGAATTGACATCGACCGACGGAAACAGGGTCTGGCGCAGATCGGCAATGGAGATGAACAATTCGTGGAACACCGGCTGCGGTGCCACCTTATTGACGATCGCGCAGACCGCTTGACGCCGGACCAGATTGGCCAGATCCGCCTGCCCCAGGGCCATCTCGACCCGGTTGAGCAGATCAGGGGTAAAAGGGGTCCCTCCCTGGGGCTGGGCGGGCTGCAACGCCGCCGAGGCCAAGGCCCGGGCCTGAGTGCGACGCTCGGCCTCTTCCTTGGCCTGCTTCTGGGCCATGGTCATCAGCAGATCATATTCACGGTCAAGATCGTACCAGGTGCAGAATGCGCCCTGGCGACCGCCCGGCTCGTCGCGGATTAACGGATCTTCCGAGAACAGGAAGCGCAGCTTGACCACCGACGCCTCAACCTCGTCGCCGGCTTGAGCCTTATAGACCACCACCAGATCGCCGTTCCCCAAGACGAAGGCCTGGGCCAGCATCATTTTGACCAAGGGTTCAAATGTGCTGAGAACCACCCGCATATGGTGGTCGCGCCGATTCTGGGCCATCAGGCCGGACAGATGGAGATGAACCGCTTTACGGTTCTGACGATGGCGCTCCAGCCGGCGCAGGTAATCCAGCATCTGGCTTTCCTGGCTGGGAGCACCGGCAGAAACGGAGGAAGAAGGCGGCATCGTGCGAATCCTTGCTAGCCCAGCACCGAATGCAGCGAAAACAGATCGAGCTGGCGCGGATTACCACATTCGCCGCGGGCACGACCGGCGATCACTCCATGGCGTCGGATACATTGCCCGAGGGTGCAGGCGCTGGCCTGGTCGCAACTGGCCATGGCGGCGGCCGCGATCATCGAATCGAGGAACCGTCCCTGGAACATGCGGATCCCAACCGACAGCCCCCAGGAAACCGCCGTTTCCGAATCGCAGCGCGACAGAATGACTTTCTCGAAGCCGACCGGGCCAAGCGCATGCTGAACTTCGGCCGTGCGGATATCATCGACCAGATCGGCGCTCCAGCTCAGTTTGACGTAATCAGTATCAAACTGTTCACAATCAATAAATTGCAGCGTCACTGGACTCATCCCGTCCAGCAGTGATTTATGACCATGAGCCCGCAACTGATCGCGGGCGCGGAAAAAACCGTCCAGATTATTGAAGATATCAACCAGTTGAAATTCGACCACCAGTCCGGCCTGACGGCGGATCCCGGCTTCAAACCCCTTGAAAGCGGTGCTCTCGATCGTCGCCATGTTTAGATTGAGCGAGAAGGCTTTGGGCAGGATTGAAAAACCGCTGTCGCGCAGCCCGCTCAAGACCCGCTGGTCAAGCACCTGGGACAAATGCTGGAACAGCCAGCGATTGGACAGCAGATCGACCCCGGGCGCCACCGCCTTCTGCAAATCGGCGATCGACATGTAGAATTCCTGGAACTCAACCTCGGCCGTCGCCCGATCGAGGATCCGGATACAGGCCTGACGCCGCACCACCCCGGCAATGTCAGAGCTGCTGATCCCGTTCAGCACCTGGACCAGAGTGGCCGCTTCCAGCGGCAGGGTTTTCGGCAGCGGATCACGCCCCGCCGCCGCCCGGGCCTTGCGGGTTTCCTCCAGCAGAGCGGCGCACCGCTGAAAGAACCGGTCATAATCGATCTCAAGATCATAGAGGGTGAGGAAACGATCCCCGCCTTCCGGCGCATCCGCGTAGGTCAGGGGATCGGTCGCGAACAAAGCCCGAAGCTTATAGACGATCGCATCCAGCTCGCTGAGCGGCGCTTCCTTGCAGATCAGGAGAATGTCGGAATTGGACAGCAGGAACAACTGGCCGCGATAGACACTGACCATCGATTCAAACATGCGGAAGGCGATCCGAATACGCCCTTCGCTGCGATTGGCCGGCAGAAGTTCGGATAAATGCAAATGCAGAGCAATACGCCCCTTGCGCAAGCGCCCGACCCGCTCGGCGGCATCGTAGAGCAAGCTTTCCGGGGTGACGACTTCCTGCGGTTTTTCGTTAAACGCGCCGGCGTTCATCCAGGCCTCTTCAGTCAAGCCCCGGGTGAAGGGCTCCGTTTGCTGCCCGGCCGGTTCGTCGAACTGGCCACCTGGATAGAAATACCACTGGCTCTATCGGGGGTTCTAGCCCGAAATTCTCCCCCGGCCGGCACGAGGCCTTGGCACCTCCCGCCGCCTTTTCTGACTCTTCACCGAAGTCTGGGGCAATCCGGCACCCGTCCGGCTCCGGCCGCAAGACTCTCCGTCCCTCCCGTTGATTTCATTCACAAAGTGACTTCTCTCGGTCCTGAAGGACCGAGCTTCTGGCCTCGCGGCCCTCTTATTCCTGTTTCCGACCGCTCTTGCGATTCGATCCGCAGGCCAACCCCGGATGTCCTCCGGTTTAATACTCCCGTCCCGGTGTCCAATGTTTGCCGCGACGGATTTACCGTAACCGCGCCTAACCCGGCCGTCAACGACCGGGTTTGCGGCGCGAAAATCTTGATCAGAGCGAGTCCTCAGCTCCGGCCAAACACCCGGGTGAAGATGGTATCGATATGCTTGGTGTGGTAGCCGAGATCGAACAGGGCTTCCAGCGCCGCCGGAGCAAGGCGGGCGGTCACTTCGGCATCATCCTTCAGCAGATCGAGGAAGCTGGCCCCCTCCTGCCACACCCGCATCGCATTGCGCTGCACCGCTTTATAGCTGTCCTCGCGGCTCATCCCGGCCTGGGTCAGGGCCAGCAGCACCCGCTGCGAGAACACCAGACCGCCCAGCTGATTCAGATTGCGGGTCACGGCGTCGGGATAGATCACCAGACTTTCGACCACGCTGGCGAGACGGTTGAGGGCAAAATCCAGAGTGATCGTGGCGTCGGGACCGATCATCCGCTCGACTGAGGAATGGGAGATGTCGCGCTCATGCCACAGAGCGACATTTTCCAGGGCCGGCGTGACCATCCCGCGCACCAGCCGGGCCAGACCGGTCAGATTTTCGGTCAGCACCGGGTTGCGCTTGTGCGGCATCGCCGAGCTTCCCTTCTGACCGGGGGAGAAATATTCCTCGGCCTCACGCACTTCGGTGCGCTGAAGATGACGGATCTCGACCGCGAGATGTTCGATCGAGCTGGCGATCACCCCGAGGGTGGCGAAGAACCAGGCGTGACGGTCGCGCGGAATCACCTGGGTCGAAACCGGCTCCGGGGTCAGGCCGAGTTTAGCGGCAACGTGCACTTCAACCCGGGGATCGATGTTGGCGAAGGTGCCGACCGCGCCGGAGATGGCGCAGGTGGCGATATCCTCGCGGGCGGCGACGAGACGGGCGCGGGCACGCTGGAATTCAGCGTGGAAGCTGGCCAGCTTCAGTCCGATCGTCACCGGCTCGGCATGAATGCCGTGGCTGCGGCCCATACAGACCAGATCCTTGAACTCGAAGGAGCGCTTTTCCAGGGCGGCCAGCACCCGGTCGAGACCGGCCAGCAGCAGATCGGCGGCCTGGGTCAACTGGACGGCGAGGCAGGTGTCGAGCACGTCGGAGGAGGTCATGCCCTGATGGATGAAGCGGGCTTCAGCGCCGACATGGCTGGCCAATTCAGTCAGGAAGGCAATGACGTCATGCTTGGTTTCGCGCTCGATCTCATCGATCCGGGCAATCCGCTCGGCGGTGTAGGGCTGGTCGCCGCGCTGCCACACCACCCGAGCGGCTTCGGCCGGAATCACCCCGATCTCGGCCAGGGCATCGCAGGCATGGGCCTCAATCTCAAACCAGATGCGAAAGCGGTTGGCGGGCTCCCAGATGGCGACCATCTCGGGGCGGCTATAGCGCGGAATCATGACAACCTCAGACGTAAGAGACGGGGGGGACAAATAAAACGGGACGAAAGCCGGGGGTCAGCGCGGCAGACCCTCCAGGAAACGGCCAGCGGCGACCGCCTGCTGATCCTGGCGCACCTGCTGCGACAAGGGCGCCTCCGGCCGGACCTCGCCCCAATGATCGTAATGGAGCAGATCTTCGAGCGCCAGCCGGGGCCGCCAGCCGGCCGCTTCCAGTTCGGGCACCGGATGATAGCCGGCGACCCGGCCGAGGCACAGATAGGCGACCGGGACGATTGTCGGCGGAATTCCCAAAGCGTCGCGGACCCGTTCATTGTCGAAAATGCTGACCCAGCCAACGCCGAGCCCTTCGGCACGGGCGGCCAGCCACAGATTCTCGACCGCACAGACCGAACTGAACAGATCCATCGCCGGAATGTGGGTCCGGCCGATCACCACCGGGCCGGCACGGTCGCGGTCGCAGGTGATGCAGAGATTAACCGGGGCGTCGAGAATGCCTTCGAGTTTGAGCGAGCGATAGATCTCGCGCTTGCCTTCAGGGAACATCATCGCGGCTTCGGCATGGGCCTGCTGGAAAGCGGCGTGAACCTTTTCCCGCACCGCCCGCTCGCGCACCAGGACGAAGCTCCACGGCTGCATATAGCCGACCGAGGGGGCGTGGTGCGCGGCGATCAACAGGCGGCTGAGAACCTCGTCCGGCAGCGGATCGGGCAAGAACTCGCCCCGTGTATCGCGCCGGGTCAGAATCGCACGGTAAACCCCGTCCCGCTCGGCGGCGGACAGCGGGGTGGCGGGCAACAGAGAAGGATCGGAGTCCATGCCAGGGGCGCTCCCGGTGAGGCCGCCATCCGGCGGCGGAAGCCCCGTCTTATAGTCGATTCTCCGCCCCGGCGTCATCCCCCGGCGCGGCGGGTTCCTTACCAAAAAATCATCTGGCCGAAATCCTCTGGTAATCCGGGATCGGCGATGATCCTGTCATCAGGTTTCGGCAATCGGATACCCCCCCGACCCGAAACACTCCATGGTCCCTCGGCCGAGGACCCCCCATCCAGGCCTGCGAGAAGTCCCCCGCGCTGTCCCCCCACAGCGCGGGGGTTTTCGTTACGGGGCTGCCGCCCCGACCCGCTTGGGGGCAAGCCCCCAAACCCCCCTCATTTCTCAAAATAAAGGGGGTCTGGGGCTTTGCCCCAGCCGGGTGCGGGCGGGAGCCCGCCAGCTTTACTCGACCAGTTCCGGCTCTGACGCTTTTTCCGGCCCGCTGGCGGCCGAAGCGATGTCAAACACCAAACCATTATCCGGGCCAAGCGTAATCCGGACGGTACCGCCCTTGGCCAGACGGCCGAACAGCAATTCCTCGGCCAACGGCTTCTTGATGTGGTCCTGAATCACCCGGGCCAGCGGCCGAGCCCCGAAATTCCGGTCATAGCCCTTCCGGGCCAGCCAGATCCGGGCTTCATCGCTCAGTTCGATCGAGACATCCCGGTCGCCCAACTGGGTTTCCAACTGCATCACGAATTTATCAACCACCCGGCTGACCACTTCGGGCGACAGATTGGCGAAGGGAATCACCGCATCAAGCCGGTTGCGGAATTCCGGGGTGAACAAGCGGTTGATCGCCTCGGTATCGTCGCCCTGACGGTTTTCCCGGCCAAAGCCCAGCGCCGCCTTGGCCAGATCAGCCGCCCCGGCATTGGTGGTCATGATCAGGATCACATTGCGGAAATCGATCGCCTTGCCATTGTGGTCGGTCAGGCGGCCGTGATCCATCACCTGCAACAGAATATTGAACAGATCGGGATGGGCCTTTTCGATCTCATCAAGCAGCAGCACACAATGCGGATGCTGATCGACCGCATCGGTCAGCAAACCGCCCTGATCGAAACCGACATAGCCGGGCGGGGCGCCGATCAGCCGCGACACCGCGTGGCGCTCCATATATTCCGACATGTCGAACCGGGTCAGTTCGATCCCGAGAATCCGGGCCAACTGGCGGGCGACTTCGGTCTTGCCCACCCCGGTCGGACCGCTGAACAGATAGCTACCAATCGGTTTGTCCGGCTCGCGCAGGCCGGCGCGGGCCAGCTTGATCGCCGAGGCCAAAGCCTCAATCGCCTGATCCTGGCCGAACACCAGGGTCTTCAGATCGCGGTCGAGGCTCTTTAACGCCGCCATATCATCGAGCGAGACCGATTTGGGCGGGATGCGGGCGATCTTGGCGACGATCTCTTCGACATCATGGACGGTGACAGTCTTGCGCCGCTTGGATTCCGGCAACAACATCCGCGAAGCGCCCACCTCGTCGATCACATCAATCGCCTTGTCCGGGAGCTTGCGGTCGGTGATGTATTTCGCCGACAGCTCAACCGCCGCCTTGATCGCATCGGGCGCGTAGCGGACCCGGTGATGGGCCTCGTAATAGGTCTTGATCCCGTTGAGGATCTTGATCGTATCCGCCACGCTCGGCTCATTGACGTCGATCTTCTGGAACCGGCGGACCAGAGCCCGGTCCTTTTCGAAATGGGTCCGATATTCTTTGTAGGTGGTCGAGCCGATGCAGCGCAGCGTCCCCGCCGCCAGGGCCGGCTTGAGCAGATTGGACGCATCCATCGACCCGCCGGAGGTGGCTCCGGCCCCGATCACGGTGTGGATCTCGTCGATGAACATGATCGCGCCGTCGTAATTTTCGAGTTCGTTGACGACCGCCTTGAGCCGTTCCTCGAAATCGCCGCGATAGCGGGTTCCGGCCAGCAACGCGCCCATGTCGAGCGAGAAAATCGTCGCATTGCGCAACACTTCCGGCACTTCACCATTGACGATCCGGCGGGCCAGACCCTCGGCGATTGCGGTTTTGCCAACGCCGGGATCGCCGACATAAAGCGGGTTGTTCTTCGAGCGCCGGCAGAGAATCTGAATCGTCCGTTCAATCTCGGGCTCGCGGCCGATCAGGGGATCGATTTTGCCATCGACCGCCTTCTGATTGAGATTGACGCAATAACTGGTCAGCGCCTCGCTGCCCCGCTTGACCACTTTCTCGGCTCCGGCTTCATCATCAACCCCTTGGGCCGGGCGGCTCTGGCTGCGGCCGGGGGTCTTGGCCACGCCATGGCTGATGTAATTGACCGCATCGAGCCGGGTCATGTCCTGGATCTGGAGGAAATAGACCGCGTGGCTCTCCCGCTCGGAGAACAAGGCGACCAGGACATTGGCGCCAGTAACTTCCTCACGCCCGGCCGACTGGACATGGATCGCGGCGCGCTGGACCACCCGCTGGAAGCCGGCGGTCGGTTTGGGGTCACTGCCGCGGGGGCCGACCAGTTCGGACAGGCTGGTATCAAGAAAATCGGTCAGATCAGCGCGCAGCTTTTCGACCGAGACATTGCAGGCCCGCAACACGGCGATGGCGTCCATGTCCTCGGTCAGCGACAGCAGCAGATGTTCCAGGGTGGCGTATTCGTGATGACGCTCCGACGCGAGAGACAGGGCGCGGTGGAGGCTTTGCTCAAGGTTGCGCGACAGCATGGGCCGATCCTTCCTGGCAGGGAGTGGCTCTGGCGGGCTACTCCTTCTCGATCGTACATTGCAGCGGATGCTGATTCTGGCGCGCCAGGTCCATCACCTGGGTTACCTTGGTCTCCGCTACCTCATAGGTGTACACGCCGCAGACCCCGACCCCCCGCGTATGGACGTTGAGCATGATGCGAGTCGCCTCGTCACGGTTCTTGCCAAAGAACTGTTCGAGAACATGGACGACGAACTCCATCGGCGTGTAGTCGTCGTTGAGCATCAGTACCTTATACATCGATGGCTTACGGGTGCGGGCGCGGGTTTTGATGACCACCCCCGCCTGACCATCCCGGTCGCCGTCTCGCCTGTCGTTGTCGTCCTCGCTCATAGTCTCCCCGGAGCGGTGATCTTCACGAACTTCGTACCCCTATCATATTGGGAGAATCGGCCGGACGAAAAGGCCCGATCACTGCAAAAGCAAAATTCCGGGGCTGCCGCCCCGCACCCCGCCTGGAGGCTGATGCCTCCAGACCTCTCTTTTTTTCAAAAAAGCAGGGGGTCCGGGGCCTCGCCCCGGCCGGGTGCGGGCGGGAGCCCGCCAAATCAGGCCGCGCGGAGAACCCGATCGAGCGTCGCTTCAACCCGGGCGGTCAAGGGGGCGGCCGCATCCTCGGCCAAACGAAGCGTCTCTCCGGTCAGGCGGGTGCTCTCGCCCAACAGGTGATCAAGGCTGGCCCGACTCAGATCGGCCTGGACGTCGATCAGATCCTGTACGGTGCGGGCGGTCAGCAGCGCCTTGGCCGCCGTAACATTATCCTCGATCGAGACCTGCACCAGCCCGAGCGCGGCCCGGCTGAGATCATGCAGCCCCTGGGTCAGAATCGTGCCCGCCGTGACCAGAGCGTCAAAAGTCTCGCGATTGAAGGCAACCACATCCTGATAGCCGGCAAAGGCCGTGTCCTGGGCCTTGCGCGCAGCGGCAGCCGGCGCCTCGGTGGCCGCTCTGGCGGTGGAAACGATCGTTTCGGTGCCGAGACGGATGGTCTGATCCGGAGGCGGAGCAACGCTGGCGTCCGGCTGCGGATCACCCGCCGGCACCGGGGCGTTTTCCACAGTGACGGTGACAGCAGACGGCGCAGACCCTTCAGACTCGGCCGGTTTGACTTTGGTGGTCCCCATCGTTCCCTCCATCCGAATTGAGGCCGGGGAACCGTCGAAGCGGCCCCCATGCCGCATTGCAACATGGGGCATGGTCCCGCAACCAGGGGACGATTGTCAATGTCTCTTTCGCAAGTGCGAAAGAACCTCAGCGCACCAACCCATCGCGGCCGATCGTCAGCAGAAACCCATTGGTCGCCCCACGCTGCGCGGCATCCGCCCACACCGGGTCAAAGCCACGTTCGGCGGGCAAGGCCACGCCGGCCCGGCCGGGATCATGAGCAAACAACAAAGCCGGAAAACGAGCCGCCTCAAAAGCGGAGGACGGCCAACGCCAGCCGGTCACCGTAAAACGGCCGTCATGGCAGGTGGCCGCCAGCCAATAATAATCCTGTGACGGCAGATCGAGCCCGACCGCCGGCGCTCCAAAGGCACCGGCTTCGGCCAGAGCAGCGATCAAAGCCTGATGATCCTCCCCCGATAGGGGAACATGAGCCTCCTCCGCCCGCCACGGCGCCAGCAGATCGGCCGAGGTCAGCCGGGTCAGATCGCCCGAACCGATGACCCGGATCCGCAGATCGCGGGCCGCACTGTCCCACTCATAAACCCGGACCTGCTCGCCCCACTGGGCATTATAGACCAGCCGCAGCCGGTCGGGTGCCCCCGCGCGACAGTCGGCACGCAAATCCTCACCGCCGACAAAGGAGAACCAATGGAGCTTACGGTAAAGCGGGTTGCCGATTCCATCGCCCGGCCCAGCACACCCGCCGAGGAGCACTGCTGCCGAAAACAACAGGCCGATCAATGCTTTCATTCCCGACCTCCGCCGCAGCGCACGTCCGGTCAGGAGCACGCTCCCCCGCCGAGATCGGCGAGCGTGCCAGAAAAATCCCCCTTCGCCAAGCTGGACTCTCCAAACCGAACTCTTTAGACTTTTTGGGTTACTGTAATCCTCATCCGGAACGGCAGGCCGCGACCGTGCATTCGAGATGCCTGGGGGGTTTCCCATTGCTGCGTAATTTCCTGGCGGGCGTGGCCCTCCTGGTTCTGCTCTCCGCCTCCCCTGCCTGGGCCGGGCGTTATGCCTCAATCATCGTGGATGCCGAAAACGGCAAGGTTCTGCACGCCAGCGATCCCGATTTACGCAGTTATCCGGCATCCCTGACCAAGGTGATGACGCTGTTTCTGCTGTTCGATGAACTGGAATCCGGCCGGCTGCGCCTCGACACCCCACTGCCGGTCTCGGCCCATGCCTCGGCTCAGGCTCCGTCAAAACTGGGTCTGCGTCCGGGAGAGACGATCGCGGTCCGCGACATCATTCTCGCCCTGGTCACCAAATCGGCCAATGATGCGGCGGTGGTCGCGGCCGAAGGGATCGGCGGCACCGAGCTTGAATTCGCCCAGATGATGACCCGCAAGGCTCAGCAACTGGGGATGAGCCGCACCGTCTACCGCAACGCCTCCGGTCTGCCCAATCCCGGTCAGGTCTCGACGGTGCGGGATCAGGCGATCCTCGCCCGGGCTCTGATCAATCGTCACGCGGCCGAATATCGTTATTTCTCGACCCGCCAATTCGTCTGGAAGGGTCAGACCATCACCACCCACAACCGTCTGATGCTGCGTTATCCCGGCGCGGACGGCATCAAGACCGGCTATATCGCCGCTTCAGGGTTCAATCTGATTGCCTCGGCGGTTCGCAATGGTCACCGCCTCGTCGGGGTGGTGTTTGGCGGCACCAGCGGCACCCAGCGCGACAATCACATGAAAGATCTGCTCGATCGGGGCTTTGCCCGGGTCCAGGCGGGGGAAAGCATCGAGATCGCTGGCCCGCCGCCGGCCGATGACACGTCGGATATCCCCGGACTGACCGCCGGCCGTCTTCCGCCCCGCCCCGCCCCGACCGTGGCCAAGCCCAAAGCGCCGGCGGTTGCCGCCAAGCCGGCTCCGACCCGGGTTGCCGCCAAGGCTCCTCCCCCGCCGCCGGCCAAAGCCAAACCGGTCAAGCGTCCGACCAAGGCGGAAGCCGAAAGCTGGGTAATTCAGGTCGGCGCCTTTAAAGAGTTCCGCCCGGCCCAGCAGGCGGCGGCCAAAGCGGCCCAAACCCTCGGCCGACTGATCGGCAAAGGGGCGATCGACGTTGATAAACTGAAAGGCTCACCCCCGATTTACCGGGCGCGGCTGGCCGGGCTCAGCCAGAGTCAGGCCCGCGCCGCCTGCCGGCGGCTCGGTCAGGCCGGACAGGGCTGCAAGCTGATCGGCCCCAACACCTGACGACATCATTGGACCATCGCCCCAGCCCCCCTCACTGGGGAGACTGGGGCGTCCCTCTCAGCCCCCAGCGGCCAGGATCTTCGGCACGCTGTTATGACGCAGCCGGAAGGCGTCAGGCATCCCCGAGCCGAGCAACGGCCGCAGATACATCCGGAACGCATCGGTGACATCGGTCCCGGACTCCGCGATGAAATGATCCTCCATCACCCGGGTTTTCCCGGCCACGGCGGTCAGCGGCATCAAGGCATAATCGACCGAATAAAAGCCGGTCCGCTGGATCGTCACCGAGCCGTCGCTGTCCCCCCACATCCCATATTGCACCGCTTTCTCGCCGACCTCGCGGGCCTCGCGCTGATCGACATCCGAGACGCAGCCGATAAAAGAACGTTGCAAATAGCCGAAGGTGTCGCCGCGCACCCGCTTGATCCCCAACTTTTCCTTCACCTCATGACAGAGCAGATCAGCCAGCGCCCCGGTCCCGGAGAGCTGGACATTGCCATGCTGGTCATGTTCGACCTCTTTGGCCAGCCGGGTAATGATCGGCGCGCCATGTTCATCGTGAATCCCTTCCGACACAGCGACGACACAGCGGCCATGACGGTCATAGGTGGCCCGGACATCGGCGAGGAAGCGGTCAACCGAGAAGGTTCGTTCCGGGATATAGATCAGATGCGGGCCGTCATCGGGGAACTTCTTGCCCAGCGCCGAAGCAGCGGTGAGAAAGCCGGCGTGGCGTCCCATCACCACCGCGACATAGACTCCTTTTAACGCGGTATTGTCGAGATTGACCCCCATGAAAGCCTGGGCGACGAAGCGCGCGGCCGAGGGGAAACCCGGGGTATGGTCGTTATGGACCAGATCATTGTCGATCGTCTTCGGGATATGGACGCAGCGCAGGGGATATCCCGCCGCCGCCGCCTGCTCACTGACGATTCGCACCGTGTCGGAGGAATCATTGCCGCCGATATAAAAGAAATAGGCAATGCCGTGCGCCCTGAGAACCTTGAAGATCTCCTGGCAATATTTCAGGTCCGGCTTGTCGCGGGTCGAGCCCAGCGCCGAAGAGGGAGTTTGCGCCACCATTTCGAGGTTGTGACTGGTCTCCTGGGTCAGATCGAGGAAATCCTCGTCGACGATCCCGCGCACCCCGTGATGAGCCCCATAGACCAGCTCGACGTTGCGGAATTTGCGCGATTCCATCACCGCGCCGACCATCGACTGATTAATCACAGCGGTCGGACCGCCTCCCTGGGCCACCAGCACCTTGCCTTGCAGCATCGTTCCTTCCCTCCTGCATCGACCGTCCCTCCCCGGAAGCGGGAGAAACGGAACCTCCAGCCTACCTCCGCCCGACCCGGCCCGCCACACCCCTTGATCCGGCCGGGATTGCCTCCCACATCCGAAACATCGCTCTGATCATGCAAGGAAAAGCCGATGATCGCCTCGCCTTGTGTTGCGCAGTGCCGGATTGACCCGGCGCGGGGCTATTGCCTGGGCTGTGGCCGGCGTCGCAATGAGATTGCCGGCTGGACCGGAGCCGATGAATCGGCTCAACAGGCCATCGTGAATCGCGCCGCCGAGCGACTGAAAGGCAGCGCAATCGAATCCCGATAAAGACATTGACTCCATCGCCGGCCTCGCTATAGTGCGGCCCTCTCGCGCGGGGTGGTTCGGTCCAGCGCGACGTCATTCCTTATGCTCAGGTAGAATCGACATGTTCGCAGTCATCCAGACCGGCGGGAAGCAGTACAAGGTGGCCAAGGACGACGTGATCCGCGTCGAGAAGCTGGCTGGGGAGGCCGGTGGCCAGATCGTGCTCGACCAGGTTCTGATGGTCGGCGACAACATTGGTGCCCCGCTGGTGGCTGGCGCCTCGGTGACCGCGACCGTGGTGGCTCAGGCCCGTGGCGAGAAGGTGATCATCTTCAAGAAGCGCCGTCGCCAGAATTCGCGCCGCAAGAACGGACACCGCCAGGATATCACCATCCTGCGCATCACCGACATCACGGCCGGCTGAACGTTCCGGTCAGCCAGGAGGAGTTTGAACCATGGCGCATAAAAAAGCGGGCGGTTCCTCGCGCAACGGCCGCGATTCCAATTCTCAGCGTCTCGGCGTCAAGAAGTTTGGCGGCGAGCTGGTGATCCCCGGCAACATCATCGTCCGGCAGCGTGGCACCGTGTATTATCCGGGCACCAATGTCGGGATGGGCAAGGATCACACCCTGTTCGCCACCGTCGTTGGCCGGGTTGCCTTCCAGCACAAGACCCAGGGCCGCACCTTCGTTGTGGTCGAGCCGCTGCCGGAGGCCGCCGAATAGGCGCCGTTCCCGCAGACGCACTCAGCTTCGCCAGGGGGGGGAACGGGACACCGTTCCCCCCTTTTGGTTTCTGCCGCCCGCCCTTCTCCTGCCAGGACACGCATTGCGATGAAGTTCCTCGACCAAGCCAAGATCTTCGTCAAAAGCGGCGACGGCGGCGGCGGCTGCTGTAGCTTCCGTCGTGAAAAATATATCGAGTTCGGCGGCCCGGATGGCGGCAATGGCGGACGGGGCGGCGACGTGATCCTCGAATGCGTCGCCAACCTCAACACCCTGATCGATTACCGCTATCAGCAGCATTTCAAGGCCCAGCGCGGCCATCATGGCCAGGGTCGCAACATGACCGGGGCCAAGAGCGACGATGTGGTGCTGAAAGTGCCGGTCGGAACCCAGGTGCTCGACGCCGAACGCGATACCGTGCTGGCCGATCTGACCCAGCCGGGCCAGCGCGTTGTCCTGCTGCGCGGCGGTGATGGCGGCTTCGGCAATCTCCATTACAAAACCTCGACCAATCAGGCCCCCCGCCGCGCCGATGAGGGCTGGCCGGGAGAAGAACGCTGGATCTGGCTGAAGCTGAAGTTGATTGCCGATGCCGGTCTGGTCGGCCTGCCCAATGCCGGCAAATCGACCTTCCTCGCCGCCGTCACCCGGGCGCGGCCAAAGATCGCCGATTACCCCTTCACCACCCTCCATCCCAATCTCGGGGTGGTGACGCTGGGCGAAGAGGAATTCATCGTCGCCGATATTCCCGGCCTGATCGAGGGGGCCCATCAGGGCGCCGGGATTGGCGACCGTTTTCTCGGCCATATCGAACGCTGCCGGGTGCTGCTGCATCTGATCGACGGCACCGCCGAGGATGTCGCCGAATCCTATCAGGTGGTGCGCGGAGAACTGGCGGCTTATGGCGGCGGATTGGCCGACAAGCCGGAAGTGATCGCCCTCAACAAATGCGACTCGCTGCTGCCCGAAGAAATCGAGGAAAAGCTGGCCGCTCTGGCCGAAGCCAGTGGCGCGCCGGTCCTGCCGCTGTCCGGGGTCTCGGGGATCGGCCTGCGTCCGGTGCTGGGGGCGTTGCTGACTCACATTCAGGAGGCCCGCGCCGCTGATCCCGGCATTCTCCCCGCCACCGGCACGATTGGCACCGCCAAACGCCTGCCGGCCGATTACCGCCAGAGCGCCGACGAGGATGAAGGCGGTCATTACGGCCCCAATGGCGAGTGGGTGTGGGACGAGGAGGAAGACGAAGACGATCTGGCAGAGGCGGCAGAACCGTTAAGCTCCCCGCTGGATTCGGCGCTGGTCGAAGGCGAGGATCTCGAAGACGATCTCGACGAGGATCAGGACGAGGACGAGGACGAGGGCGATGACGTTGAGCGGTCCGATCGTTGAGGCGAAACGGCTGATCCTCAAGATCGGCTCCAGCCTGCTGGTCGATGAGGCCAGCGGACTGGTCCGGCGCAGTTGGCTGGACTCGGTGTGCGCGGATATTGCCGCCTGCCGCCAGCGGGGCCAGGAAGTGATCGTGGTCTCCTCCGGCGCGGTGGCGGTCGGCCGCCGCAAGCTGGGCCTGACTCCGCCCTTGCGGCTGGAAGAAAAGCAGGCCGCTGCCGCCACCGGCCAGATTCGTCTCGCCCATGATTATCAGGAAGCCCTGGCCCATTACGGCCTGACCGTGGCCCAGGTGCTGCTGACCCTGTATGATTCCGACCATCGCCGCCGCTATCTCAATGCCCGGGCGACGCTGGAGACTCTGTTGCGACTCGGCGCGGTGCCGGTGATCAACGAGAACGATACGGTTGCCACCGCCGAAATCCGCTTCGGCGACAATGACCGGCTGGCGGCCCGGGTGGCGCAGATGGTTTCGGCCGATGCGCTGGTGCTGTTCTCCGATATCGACGGGCTTTATACCGCCGATCCACGCAAGGATCCCGAGGCCTGTTTCATTCCCGAAGTGCGCGAGATGACCCCGGCGATTGAGGCGATGGCCGGCGATCCCGGCTCGGCCTATGGCTCGGGCGGGATGGTCACCAAGCTGGCTGCGGCGAAAATCTGCCTGTCCGCCGGCTGCAAGATGGCGATTGCCCGGGGACAGGCGATGAATCCGTTAGCGGCGGTGACCAATGGCGGCCGCTGTACCTGGTTCCTGCCCGAGGGCAGCCCGCGCACCGCGCGCAAACAATGGATTTACGGGGCGATGAGCCCGGCCGGCGCGGTGATTCTCGACGCCGGAGCGGTGCGGGCACTCCAGCGCGGCGGCTCCCTGCTGCCGGCGGGCGTTACCGGGATCGAGGGCGAGTTCGACCGGGGGGATTGCATCCTGGTCAAGACCGCTGACGGTAAAGTGCTGGGACGCGGCCTCTCGGCCTATGCCGCCGAGGATGCCCGCCGCATCGCCGGCCGGCAATCGGCGGACATTGAGACGATTCTCGGCTTCCATGGCCGGGATGAGTTGATTCATCGCGATGATCTGGTGGTAGAGGGCTAGGAAATGTCGGTGGAAATCGAACAGATGATGCGCGATCTCGGCCAGCGCGCCCGTGCCGCCGCTCTCCGGCTGGCCCAGACCTCGACCGAGGCGCGCAACCACGCTTTGACCGAATCTGCCGCTGCGATCCGCGCCGATAGTGCTGCTCTGATCGCGGCCAACCGGCTGGATGTCACCGCCGGCCGGGAACGCGGCCTGTCGGCGGCGCTGATCGACCGCCTGACCCTGACTCCGGCCCGGATCGAGGCGATGGCCGCCGGGCTCGAAACCATTGCCGCTTTGCCCGACCCGCTCGGCCGGGTGCTGGCCGACTGGACCCGCCCCAATGGTCTGCATATCAGCCGGGTGGCGGTGCCGCTCGGGGTGATCGGAATCATTTATGAGAGCCGGCCCAACGTCACCGCCGACGCGGCGGCGCTTTGTCTTAAATCGGGCAATGCCTGCATCCTGCGCGGCGGGTCCGAGGCCTTCCACTCGGCGCGGGCGATCATGGCCGCCCTCAATCGCGGCATCGCCGCCGCCGGCCTCCCCGCCGACGCGGTGACAATGGTCCCCACCGCCGATCGCGCCGCCGTCGGGGCGATGCTGCGCTTGTCGGATTATATTGATGTGATCGTGCCGCGCGGCGGCAAGTCGCTGGTCGCCCGGGTCGCCGAGGAAAGCCGGATTCCCTTGTTCCAGCACCTGGAAGGGATCTGCCACACCTATGTCGATGGCGCCGCCGATCTGGCGATGGCCCGCGCGGTGGTGCTGAATGCCAAGATGCGCCGGATCGGGGTCTGTGGCGCGACCGAGACTCTCCTGGTGGATCAGGCCTGTGCCGCCACCCACCTTGCTCCGCTGATCCAGGATCTGCTGGAGGCCGGCTGCGCGGTGCGCGGCGATGCGGCGGCTCAGGCGGTTGATCCCCGAGTCAGCCCGGCCAGTGAGGAGGATTGGCGGACCGAATATCTCGACGCGATGATTTCGGTCAAACTGGTCGCGGGGGTCACGGCGGCGGTTGAGCATATTAACCACTACGGCTCGCACCATACCGAATCGATCATCACCAGCGACACCGCCACCGCCGAGGTTTTTCTGGCCGGCTGTGATTCTGCGATCGTGCTGTGGAACGCCTCGACTCAGTTTGCCGACGGCGGCGAGTTCGGGATGGGGGCGGAAATCGGGATTTCGACCGGGAAAATGCATGCCCGGGGACCGGTCGGGGTCGAGCAGCTTTGCACCTTCAAATATATGGTGCGCGGCAACGGTCAGACCCGTCCGGGCTGAGGAGTGCGGGGCTGCCGCCCCGGTCCCCGCCTGGGGGCTGGCGCCCCCAGACCCCGGCTTATTTCTTGGACGACGCGTCTCTGTGTAACGCCTTTAACCTGACGTCGTCTTTTGGCGCTGCTGCCAAATTTCGGGAGGTCCAGGAACCTCAGGTTCCTGGCGGGCGTGGGCGGAGCCCACACCCTTTCCAGAAAAGCCTCTACCGATTGCGGAAGGTCGGGCTGCGCTTTTCGATGAAGGCGGCCATGCCTTCCTTCTGATCTTCGGTAGCGAAGGTCGAGTGGAACAGACGGCGCTCGAAACGGACCCCCTGCGACAGCGAGGTCTCAAACGCGGCGTTGATCGATTCCTTGGCCAGCATCACCACAGGGCGGCTCAGGCCGGCGATCTTCTCGGCCACCTTGACCGCTTCCTCAACCAATTCTCCGAGAGGCACGATCCGGCTGACCAGACCGGCCCGTTCGGCCTCGACGGCATCGATCATCCGCCCGGTCAGAACCATTTCCATCGCCTTAGCCTTGCCGACGGCGCGGGTCAGGCGCTGCGTCCCACCGGCCCCGGGAATGATCCCGAGAGTGATTTCCGGCTGACCGAACTTGGCGTTCTCGGCGGCGAGGATGAAGTCGCACATCATCGCCACCTCACAGCCTCCGCCTAGGGCGAAGCCGGCAACAGCAGCAATCACCGGCTTGCGGCAGGTGGTGATCCGCTCCCAGCCATCGGTGATGAAATCGGCCAGATAGGCTTCGATATACCCCTTGCCGGCCATTTCCTTGATATCGGCCCCGGCGGCAAAGGCTTTTTCCGAGCCGGTCAGAACGATCGCGCCAATCTCGTCATCGGCCTCAAAAGCATCAAGCGCCTGACCGAGTTCTCGCACCAGAGCGGCACACAAAGCATTGAGCGCTTTCGGCCGGTTGAGGGTAATCACACCGACGTGGCGGCGAGTCTCAACAATAATGGTTTCATAGGCCATGAAGTCGTTCTCCCTGCGGGGTCATTCCGGCGAAATCGAGAACCGCACCATCACTCCGTCGCGCTCGGCGACCGGAGCCAGACGCAGAACCTCGGCTTCGCGGCGATAAAGGGTGTCGCTCTGTCGGCTCCATCCCAATTGCGGCAAGGTTTCGCTGTAAAAACGGAACAGCGCAGCGTTATTGGTCCGGCCGTGGGCGTAAGCCTCGACGATCCGGCCATTGGGGGAATCGAAGGCGACTCCAGCCCCGGCAATTTCGGACAGACCGGGTGCCAGCGGCAGATCCTCATAGGCACTGAGGAATCCATCGGCCCAAGCCGGCGCGGCAGCAACGGCGGCGCAGAAAGCAAGAGCCAGAACGAGCGGGCGAACACAGGCCATAGTCATCGCTATACCATCACCTTTGCCGCCATGCACAATGGAAAGTGGATCGCCCACCCTGGAGCGTTCGCTGGATGCCCGGACAGGTCGGCAGGCCGGGGCAATCAGGGCAGGATTCGCCGGCACGGCCATAGACCCGGAAGGCATGCTGGAAATAGCCCAGGGTGCCATCGGGCTGGAGGTGATCGCGCAAGGTCGAGCCTCCGGCGGCAATCGCTTCGGTCAGAACCGCTTTGATTTCCGCCACCAGACGGAGCCGTTCCGGCTCGGTCAGGCTACCGGCAGGCCGGAACGGCGAGATCCCGGCCCGGAACAGGCTTTCACAGACATAAATATTGCCCAGACCGGCCACCAGCCGCTGATCGAGCAGGGCCAGTTTGATCGCCGTGGCCTTGCCGGCGAGGACGACGCCGAGACAGGCGGCATCAAACGCCGGCTCCAGAGGCTCCGGCCCGAGGCCGGCCAGCAGCGGATGCGCGGCCAGGCTGGCCTCGTCGCTCAGATCGAGCAGGCCGAAACGGCGGGGATCGACCAATGTCACCATCGTCCCCTCCTCGGTGAGGAAGGCAACATGATCATGCGGACCGGGCGGTTCATTGCGGCGGAGCGAGATCACCATCCGCCCCGACATGCCGAGATGACCGAGCAGGACCAGCCCCGACTCGAAGCGGGCGAGAAGATATTTGGCCCGGCGGCCGACCGAGACGAAACGCTGTCCAGTCAGGCGAGCGGCAAAATCGGGCGGGAAGGGACGGCGCAGACCGCTGCGGCGGACCTGGACTTCCGTCAGGACACGCCCAGGCCAGACCCGGGCCAAACCCCGGGCGACAGTTTCGACTTCGGGTAATTCCGGCATCGGCGGGGCTCCTTGCGATTCAGAAGCCCGGTTTAGCGCATCTCGACGCCAAGAGTCAGAGAGGAAATCCAGCGGCGGATCAGAGTCCGCCGCCGGCTGAGAGAACTATTCTTCCTTGAATTCCTCGTGACAGGCTTTGCAGAGCTTGCCGGTGGCGGGAACCTGAGCCTTCAGGGCATCCGGGCCGGCCTTGGCGGCAATCACCAGCTTGTCGGCCTCGGCGGCGAAGCTGGTCCAGCCCTCATGGAACTGGGCCGCCTTGGCACCGAACGCCTCAGCCTTGGTTTCAGCCTTGGGGAGCTTCTCGGAGCCCTTGGCCCAGCCGATCGGAGCCAGCTTGGCGATTGCAGCGACGTTTTCCGCCTTGGCCACCGCATCAGCCGGAAAATCGGCCTTGCCGGCTGCGAAAGCGGCAATCGGCATCCACTGCGACTTGAGAGCCAGCATCAGACCCTGACGCATCTCCAATTGCTCTTCAGGCTTCATCTGCTGGGCCACCGCCGGCACGGCGAGGGCCAGGCCGAGGCCGGCGACGACGGCCAGCGAGACCGACTTTACGATGAAACGCATGACATTTTTCTCCCGGTAAAATTGGGGAAGTGTGCCGCGACACTATGACCGATCCGGGGGAAAGGATCACAGTAACAAAGTGTTTCCGTATCCTACCTATCCCGCCTGAATCCCCTCCCAACAGGTAGGGTTCCAGCTTGCGTTCACCGGCGCGGATGCTTATCGTCGCCCCCGGTCGGGGCGGCACCGCGCGCGGTTTGGCGCGTGTCCCGGCAGAGCGAGGATTGCCCAAAGACCGGGAGGACGTCGATGAAAAAAATTAAGGTCGCCAATCCGATTGTCGAATTGGATGGGGACGAGATGACGCGGATCATCTGGCAGTTCATCAAAGAAAAGCTGATCCTGCCCTATCTCGATATCGACCTGAAATATTACGATCTCGGCGTCGAACATCGCGATGCCACCGACGACAAAGTCACCGTCGAAGCGGCCGAAGCGATCAAAAAATACGGCGTCGGTGTCAAATGCGCGACGATCACCCCCGATGAAGCGCGGGTCACCGAATTCAACCTCAAGAAGATGTGGAAGTCGCCCAACGGCACGATCCGCAACATTCTGGACGGAACCGTCTTCCGCGAGCCGATCATCTGCCGCAACGTGCCGCGTCTGGTGCCGGGCTGGACCAAGCCGATTGTGATCGGCCGTCATGCCTTCGGCGACCAGTACCGCGCGACCGATTTCAAGGTTCCCGGCCCAGGCAAGCTGACGATGAAATTCGAAGGCACCGATGGTCAGGTGATCGAGCATGAGGTTTTCGCCTTCCCCGGCGCCGGCATTGCGATGGGGATGTACAACCTCGATGAATCGATCCGGGGCTTTGCCCGCGCCTGCTTCAATTACGGGCGCGACAAGAAATGGCCGGTCTATCTCTCGACCAAGAACACGATCCTCAAGGCCTATGATGGCCGCTTCAAGGATCTGTTCCAGGAAGTGTTCGACGCCGAATTCAAGGCTGATTTCGACCGGCTCGGCATCACCTATGAGCATCGCCTGATCGATGACATGGTGGCCTGTGCCCTGAAATGGTCGGGCGAATTCGTCTGGGCCTGCAAGAACTATGATGGTGATGTCCAGTCCGACACCGTGGCCCAGGGCTTCGGCTCGCTGGGGCTGATGACTTCGGTCCTGCTTTCGCCCGATGGCAAGACGGTCGAGGCCGAGGCAGCGCACGGCACCGTTACCCGGCATTACCGCGAACATCAGAAGGGCAAGGCGACTTCGACCAACCCGATTGCCTCGATTTTCGCCTGGACCCGGGGCCTGACTTACCGCGCCCGTTTCGACAACACCCCCGAGGTGGCCCGTTTCGCCGATACCCTGGAAAAGGTCTGTATCGAAACCGTCGAAGCCGGCTTCATGACCAAGGATCTGGCGATTCTGATCGGCCCGGATCAGCCCTGGCTGACCACCACTCAGTTCCTCGACAAACTTGACGAGGGATTGCGGGCCAAAATGACGGCGGCCTGAGCCGGCAGTTTCAGACGTTGATCGATGAAGCGGCCTCCTCCGGGAGGCCGCTTTTTTTGCGGGCAGGATCCCTTGCCGGAACGATTGACAGCGCGGCTAAAAAATCTATTCTCTAGTAGATTGTTCAATAAGTCGGGTTTGCCGCCGTGATTTCGATCCAGGCTCTCGAAAAGGATTTTGCCGGCCCCGACGGAACAATTTCCGCCTTGCGGGGCCTCTCGCTCGACATTGCGGCGGGGGAGATCTTTGGCATCATCGGCCGCTCCGGAGCGGGGAAAAGCACCCTGATCCGCTGCCTGACTCTGCTGGAACGGCCGACTCGGGGCCGAATCCTGATCGGTGGCCGTGACATCACCGCTCTTGCCCCCGCCGCCCTGCGCGCGGCGCGGCGCGATATCGGCATGGTGTTTCAGCATTTCAATCTGCTGTCGTCGCGCACCGCCGCCGGCAATATCGCTCTGCCGCTGGAACTGATCGGCACCCCCCGCCCGCGCATCGCCCGCCGAGTCGAGGAAATGCTGGCCCTGGTCGGACTGAGTGACCGGGGCAATGCCTATCCGGCCGAATTGTCCGGGGGCCAGAAGCAACGGGTCGGCATCGCCCGCGCCCTGGCCACCGCTCCCCACCTGCTGCTGTGCGACGAAACAACCTCGGCGCTCGATCCGGAAACCACCAAATCGATCCTCGCCTTGATCAAAGAGATCAATCGCGAACTGGGTCTGACCGTGTTGCTGATCACCCATGAGATGGATGTGATCCGCGAAATCGCCGACCGGGTCGCAGTGCTCGACCAGGGCGAGGTGGTGGAAAGCGGACAGGTGTTCGACCTGTTCACCGCGCCGCGCCATCCGGTGACGCACGCCCTGGTCGGCGAGGTGCTGCAACGTGAATTACCGGAATCCCTCGCCGCCCGTTTCCTCCATGCCGCTGCCACCACTGACAGTCTGGTGTGCCGGATCATCTTCACCGGGCCGGCGGCGAATCAGCCGGTCCTGTCGGAAATCGTCCGACGCTTCGGCCTGTCGCTGAATATCTTGCAGGGACACGTCGATTACATCCAGGGCAGCCCCTACGGCACCATCACGATCGAGGCGTCCGGCCCCGAACGGGCCAAACAGGCGGCGCTCAATTTCCTGCGCGACAATGCGCTTGCTGTGGAGATTCTGGGTCGTGTCCGAGAAACTCATCCAGTTGTTGCTTGAGGCCTTTGGCGAAACCCTGGCGATGGTCGGGATTTCCGCCGCCCTCGGCGCCCTGGCCGGGGTGCCGCTCGGGATCTTGCTGCTGATCACCGGACGCGGCCACATTGTCGAACGTCCGTTGTTCAACCAAATCGCCGGAGCGCTGGTCAATGCTCTGCGCTCGACCCCGTTCATTATTCTGATGGTGGCGATCATCCCGCTGACCCGGCTGATTGTCGGCACCTCGATCGGCACGGCGGCGGCAGCGGTGCCGCTGACCCTGGCGGCGATCCCGTTTATCGCCCGCCTTGCCGAAGCCTCGTTGCGTGAGGTCGATCCCGGCCTGATCGAAGCGGCGCAGGCAATGGGCGCAACCCCGCGCCAGATCGTCACCAAAATCCTGCTGCCCGAGGCGCTGCCCGGCATTGTCGCCGGGCTGACGATCACGATTGTCAGCTTGGTAGGCTATTCCGCAATGGCCGGCGCGGTCGGCGGTGGCGGCCTGGGCGATCTCGGCATCCGCTACGGCTATCAGCGTTTCGAAGGCGAGGTGATGGTGGCAGTGGTGGTGGTGCTGATTGCCCTGGTTGCCCTGGTGCAAAGCGGCGGTGACCGCCTCGCCCGCTCACTCAACAAACGCCTGATCGGACGGCACGGCCCCTCCCCCGATTGACGGCAGCCTCCGCTTCTTTCCGTCACATCCTCAAGGAGAGCCTCGACGATGAGTAAGATTGTGCTGGCCGCCCTGCTGGCCCTGCTGTTGACCGGCCCGGCCCGAGCCGCCGAGGTGCTGAAAATCGGCGTTTCCAGCGGCCCCTATGCCGAAATTCTCGAATTCGCCGGGAAAATCTTTACCGAACGGGCCGGCATTCCGGTCAAAGTGATCGAATTCACCGATTACACCTTGCCGAACGCCGCTTTGGCCCAAGGCGACATCGACCTCAACAATTTCCAGCACAAGCCCTATCTCGACAACCAAGTCAAAACGCGAGGCTGGGATCTGGTGGCGGTCGAAAAAAGCATTATCGTCCCCCTCGGACTCTATTCGAACCGCATCACCGCCGTTGCCGAGCTGAAAGAGGGCGCCCGAGTGGCGATCCCCAACGACCCTGCCAACGGTGCCCGAGCCCTGCTGCTGCTCCAGCAGGCTGGCCTGCTGAAAGTCGATCCGGCCAAAGGAATCGCCATCAGCCTCGCCGATATCATCGAAAATCCGAAAGGACTGCGGATCCGCGAAATTGATGCCGCTCAATTGCCCCGGTCACTCGATGACGTCGATCTGGCAGCAGTCACCCTGAATTACGCGGTAGCGGCCGGACTTGACCCACGCCGTGCCTTGGTGCTGGAAGGGCTCGATACGCCATGGAACCTGTGGTTCGTCACCCAGCGCGCCCACAAGGATGACCCCCGGATCCGCGATTATATCGCGGCTTACCGCTCTCCTGAGGTCAAAGCCTTTATCGAAAAACGCTTCCCCGGCTCAATTCTACCGACTTGGTAAAAAAAAGGGGGGTCTGGGGCTACGCCCCAGCCTGGATTGGGCGGGAGCCCAACAATCTGTCCCCAAAGAAAAAGCGCGGTTCCCCGAAAAGAACCGCGCTTCCCCAAAAATCCGACCCGGCGATTAGCCCTCGATCGGCTTGGCCCCGTCGCGATCTTTGCGACGCTCGGCCTTTTCCGCCTCGATCTGGGCAGAAATGTCTTCGCCGGTCTCCTGATCGACCTGCTTCATCGACAATTTGACCTTGCCGCGATCGTCGAAGCCCAACACCTTGACCTTGACCGAATCGCCCTGCTTGACCACATCGGCGACCTTGGCAACGCGATCGCGGGCCAGTTCGGAAATGTGGACCAAACCGTCACGCGAGCCGAGGAAGTTCACGAAGGCGCCGAAATCGACCACCTTGACCACCTTGCCGGTGTAAACCACCCCAAGCTCCGGCTCGGCGACGATGCCCCGGATCCAGTCGATCGCCCGCTGGGCCGCGTCAGAATCGACCGAGGCGACCTTAATCGTGCCGTCATCCTCGATATCGATCTTGGCGCCGGTCTGCTCGCAGATCTCGCGAATCACCTTGCCGCCGGTGCCGATCACGTCACGGATCTTTTCCTTCGGAATATTGAAGGTGGTGATCCGGGGCGCATTGCCGGAGACGCTGTCCCGGGCGCTCTCGATGCCCTTGCTCATCTCGCCCAGGATATGAATCCGGCCGGCCTTAGCCTGCTCCAGAGCGATCTTCATGATCTCGCTGGTGATCGAGGTGATCTTGATGTCCATCTGCAAGGCAGTGACACCGTCTTCAGTGCCGGCCACCTTGAAGTCCATGTCGCCGAGGTGATCCTCGTCGCCCAGGATATCGGACAGCACCGCGAAACGGTCGCCTTCCTTGATCAGACCCATCGCGATCCCCGCGACCGGCTTGGGCATCGGCACACCAGCATCCATCAGCGCCAGTGACGAGCCACAGACGGTGGCCATCGACGAAGAACCGTTGGATTCGGTGATCTCCGACACGACACGGATGGTGTAGGGGAAGGCGTCCTTGACCGGCAGAGTCGGACGCACCGCACGCCACGCCAGCTTGCCGTGACCGATCTCACGCCGACCGGGCGAGCCGATCCGGCCCGCTTCACCGACCGAGTAGGGCGGGAAGTTGTAATGCAGCATGAAATGCTCGCGGTACTCGCCCGCCAGCGCGTCAATGATCTGCTCGTCCTGACCGGTGCCGAGGGTGGCGACGACCAGCGCCTGGGTCTCGCCCCGGGTGAACAGGGCCGAACCATGGGCGCGCGGCAGCACGCCGACATCGACCTCGATCGGGCGAACGGTCTTGGTGTCGCGACCGTCGATGCGGATCCCGGTGTTGAGGATATTGCCACGCACCACTTCGGATTCGAGATCCTTGAGGATGCCGGGGGCCACCGCCAGTTCAGCAGCTTCGGTCAGACCGGCCAGGGCCTTGGTCTTGACCGCGCCAACGGCGGCATAACGATCCTGCTTCTTGACGATCTTATAAGCTTCAGCCAGGGCGGCCGGGATGCCGGCGGCTTCGAGCTTGCTCCGCACCAGCGCCACTTCCGGCACCGGCGGGGCGAGATCCCACGGCTCGGCCGCGGCCTGCTCGGCCAATTCGATGATCGCCTGGATCACCGGCTGGAATTCGGTGTGACCGAAATTGACCGCGCCCAGCATCACCTCTTCCGAAAGCTGCTGCGCTTCGGACTCGACCATCAGCACGCCTTCCGAGGTGCCGGCGACCACCAGATCGAGGGCGCCACGGCCGATCTGGCCAGCGGTCGGATTGAGGACATATTGGCCGTCGATATAACCGACGCGGGCTGCTGCGATCGGCCCCATGAAGGGCAGGCCGGAGAGGGTCAGCGCCGCCGAGGTGCCGACCACCGAGACGATATCGGGATCGTTTTCGAGATCATGCGACAGCACGGTGCAGATGACCTGCACTTCGTTGCGGAAGCCATCGGCGAACAGGGGGCGGATCGGCCGGTCGATCAGGCGGGAGATCAGGGTCTCGCGCTCGCTCGGACGTCCCTCACGCTTGAAGAACCCGCCGGGGATCTTGCCCGCAGCAAAGGCTTTTTCCTGGTAATTGACCGTCAGCGGAAAGAAATCGACGCCCGGCTTCAGGGTCTTGGCCCCGACCACGGTGCACAGCACGGTGGTATCGCCATAGGTGGCCATCACGGCGCCATCGGCCTGGCGGGCGACCTTGCCCGTCTCCAGGACGAGCTTGCGGCCGCCCCAGGTGATCTCCTTGCGGTGTACGTTGAACAGCGACATTCTCGTCAGTCCCTTATCCCTAGGATCGCCGCCGGATTGCGGCGCTCCCGACGTCGTGTAATAGAAACACGGCGACCCGCGTGAAGCCATCCCCACGCGGGTCCCGTCATGGCCGACGTCCGGCCGTCTTTCCGCGAAGAAAGGTTACTTGCGGAGGCCAAGGCGCGCAATAAGGCCCTCGTACCGCTTCTGATCTTTCTTCTTCAAGTAATCCAGCATCCGGCGGCGCTGACCGACCATGATCAGCAGGCCACGGCGCGAATGGAAATCCTTCTTGTGTTCCTTCAGGTGCTCGGTGAGATTGCGGATTCTCTCCGACAGGATCGCAACCTGCACTTCGGCGGAGCCGGTATCGCCTTCTTTGGTGGCGAATTCTTTGACCAGTTCCTGGGTGCGTTCAGGGGTGATCGACATCGTCAACTCCTTCATGTCGAGACTGTATCAATACGCGCACCGGGCGGATCATGCCGGCTTCGATGCGCACCAGCGCCACCAGTCGTCCACCGGCCATCGCCCGGCACGGGGTGTCCGGGGCAATCTCGGCCTGCGAAAGGAAGGAAGCCGCGTGCGCGAGAGGCACGGGGCCGCCACTCTGGAGGCGGCGGGCATCTGCGTCGTTCAGGGCCAGGGCCGGGATGTCGTCCAGCGCGGTCTCGATCGGCAACAGACAGCTCCGAGGGTCGGCACCCTGCCCGATCTCTTCGAGGCAGGCAAGGGAAATCGACGAGGCTTCGTCAAAGGGGCCGCAGACAATCCGCCGGAGCGCGACGACATGGCCGACGGTGCCGAGGGCGCGGGCGAGGTCGCGGGCGAGCGAGCGGATATAGGTGCCTTTGCCACAGGCGACTTCGAAGGTGGCGTGATCGGGATCGGGGCATTCGACCAGATCGAAACGGTCGATCCGCACCTGACGTGGGGTGAGGACCACCTCTTCGCCAGCACGGGCGAGATCATAGGCGCGTTCCCCGGCCACTTTGATCGCCGAATAGGCCGGCGGGATCTGGGAAATGACGCCGGTGAAGGCCGGCAAAGCGGCGAGGATCGCGGCTTGGTCGGGTCGGCCCGGCGCGGTTTCACACACCGCCCCCTCGCCGTCGTCGGTGGTGGTGGCGAGTCCCCAGCGGACTGTCCAGCGATAGGCTTTGGCCCCGTCCATCACATATTGGACGGTCTTGGTCGCCTCTCCCAGGGCGATCGGCAGCACGCCGCTGGCCAAGGGATCGAGGGTGCCGCCATGACCGACCTTGGCGGCGTCGAGCAGGCGGCGGACCCGCGCCACCACCTGTGCCGACGAGAGGCCAATCGGTTTGTCGATCGACAGCCAGCCGTCAATAGGCTGGCCCTTGCGTTTACGCGCCATCACCGCGTGCCTTTCCGAGTGAAACATTGCCGGGGCTGCCGCCCCGCACCCCGCTTGGGGGGGGCCCCAAACCCCCCTTTTTTTTCGAAAAGAAAGGGGGTCCGGGGCATCGCCCCGGGCGGGTTCGGGCGGCAGCCCGATTAAACGCTGGCGGCGCGAATCGCTTTGGCCGCGCAGGCGTCCGAGTCCTGAATGTGATTAATCAGCCAATCCGACAGGAATTTGAGGGTATGCCAACCGGAAAACAGCGGATTGTCGCGCAAATTGTTCCAGGTCCGGGCCAGATCGGCCGAAAAACCCCGATGCTCGGCCAGATGCGCCTCCAGCCCGTCATAGCCGGCAGCGACCATCAGCCGCTCCTCCTCGCGAAAATGCACCGCCGTATAGCTCTCCAGGGCCTTCAAGGCCTGGGCCACGTCAACAATCTGGCCGCTGCGGGTCACCGCGTCATGCAGCATGTTCATCAAATCGAGCAAATAACGGTGATGCTCGTCGATGGTCGGGATCCCCAGCGTATAACGGTCGAGCCAGGGGAAGGCGACCTCGCGCGGCGACGCCACCGGCAGCAGATGCAACGGAGCATGCTGGCGCAAAGCCTCGTCACCATACAGGGTCCGGAAGCGCAGAATCTCAGGCAAAGCATGAAAAAAGGCGGCGAGAACCGCCGGATCAAACTGAATGCCGGATTGCTGGCGAAGATAGGACAGGACGTCCTCCATCTTCCATTCCGGCTTGTAGGGGCGGGCCTGACCCAGGGCGTCGAACACATCCGCCACCGCGCAGATCCGGGCAAACAGCGGAATCACCTCGCCCGCCAGTCCCCGGGGATAACCGGTTCCGTCCCATTTCTCATGGTGACTGCCGGCCACCGAGCGGGCGGCAACGATCAGCGGGGTGTCGCCTTTCAACATCGCCTCGCCGATCAGAGTATGACTCTTCATCACCTCGAACTCGGCCGGTTCAAGCCGGCGCGGGCTCTTCAAAATCGCATCGGGAATGCCGATCTTGCCGATGTCATGCATCGGTGCCGCCTGGAACAACACTTCGCAACTGTCCGGCGGCAGGCCCAGGCGTTCGCCGATACAACGGGCGAAATGGGCAACCCGGACGGTATGCAGTCCGGTATCCGTGTCGCGGGATTCCGCAGCGCGGCCCAACAGGCGGATCACATCGCTCTGCGCCGCCTGAATCTCATAGCGCCGCATCTCCAACACCGATTGCATCAGCCGACGCGAAATCAAAGTGGCGACCGTCGTCGCCAGTTCGCTCATAAAGGCCGCTTCCTCGGGTTCGGGATGGTGGCCAGGACGGATCAGCACCGCCAGCACGCCGAGAGTGCGCTCCACCGCCCGCAATGGCAGGCAATACAGCCCCGACTCACCACTCGACCGGGCGATCGAACAGACCCCCGGCACCCGGGACACGAACACCGGCACCCCGTCCCGGGCGGCCCGGGCACAGGCACAATGGCCAATGGCCAGATCGGAACACTGAATCCCAGGCTTGAGATTGAACCCGCCCGCCGCCGACAACACCAGTTCGCCGCTTTCGTCGGTCAGGAAAATTCCGCCGCGCCCCTCGGATTCAAGCCAGGGCAAACGGGCAATCGCATCCAGAATCGCGTCCAGTTGGGCTTGCAACGGCATCGGCCGCAGACCGGTCTGGACCAAAGCGAGAATCACCGCTTTGACCCCGGCCACCCGGCTCCGGGCCGATTTTTCCGCCACAAACCGTCGACGCAGCCGCAGCCGCTCGCCCAACCGTAACCGGAGCAATTCGGGAACCAAAGGGCGGCGCAGGACATCGCCCGCACCGGCCTGCAAGGCCGCCACCTCGGCCTCGACCGAAGCCCCCGCCGCCAGCAGGATGACAATTGGCACCCCGTCCAGCGCCGGGCTCGCCACCAGGGCCGCACAGAGGGGCAGGGCCTGGTCCGGCTCATCTTCCAGCAGAATCAGATCCGGTCGCCGGGCAATCAGGTCGGCAACCGCCGGTTCGGCCCGCTCGACCGCGCAGCCTGGCCCGAGCCAAGCCCCGATCTGTTCCGCCGTACCGGTCTCCCGGTCGATCACCACTATTCGAACGTCAGGCTGACTCATCCCCGTCATCCCCCGTGGCAACGCCCAACCGGGCAGAACAGCGTGCCATCACCCGGAAAGGCCCGAGGGAAACGGCACCCGCCGGAAGAAAGAGCGGGAGCCCCCCGGATCGTCCCCCTCTCCGGGATGGAGAAGAGGGATCCGGGGGGGAAACCAGTTCAGAGGCTGCCTTCGCCGCCCTCAAGGTCGCGCCGGACCTCAGGGCTGCGCAGCAGATCATCGATCCGGGTCGCCTCGTCAAACGAGATATCGGCCTGAAACCACAGCTCCGGCACACAGCGGAGCTGAATCGCCTGACCGATTTCATGGCGCAGATAGGATTTGGCCCGCTTCAGCCCGGCCAGAATCGGCGCCGAATCGCCCCCACCGAGCGGCACCAGAAACACAGTGGCATTGCGCAGATCCGGACTGACCCGCACCTCGGTGATGGTGATGCCCCGACCCTGGAGATCGGGGTCGCGAAAGCCCCCCCGCTCGACCAGAGCCGCGATAATATGACGAAGCTCCTCGCCGACCCGCAACTGACGTTGCGTGGGCGGCTTGCTGGCACGGGTCATAACTCTCTATCTCCGGCCGAAGGGGAAGACGCGACGCCCCCTTACAGGGTCGCCGCGATCTCCTCGATCTCGAAGCATTCGATGACGTCGCCGGCACGGATGTCTTCGTAATTGGCGAAGGACATGCCGCACTCATAGCCGTCCCGGACTTCCTTGACGTCGTCCTTGAACCGCTTGAGCTGGGCCAGATCCCCCGTGTGGATCACCACATCGTCGCGCAGCAGGCGAACCTTGCTGCCCCGCTTGACAATGCCCTCGGTGACCATGCAGCCGGCGACCTTGCCAACCTTGGTGATCGAGAACACTTCGCGGATGGACGCGTAGCCGAGGAAGCGTTCCCGCAGTTCCGGCGCCAACATCCCCGACAGCATCTTCTTCAGATCGTCGGTCACATCGTAAATGATCGAGTAATAACGGATCTCGACCCCGTCGCGGCGAGCCATGTCCCGCGCCTGCGGATTGGCCCGGACGTTGAAGCCGATGATCAGACCACCCGAAGCCTTCGCCAGAGTGACGTCGGATTCGTTGATACCGCCCACCGCCGAATGCAGCAACCGGACCTTGACCGAATCGTTGCCGATCTTTTCCAGAGTCGCCGAAATCGCTTCGATCGAGCCCTGAACGTCGCCCTTGACCACCACCGGCAGTTCTTTGACGTCGCCGGCCTTGATCGCCGAGAACATCTCTTCGAGCGTGCTGCGCTGAGCCAGACGGGCCCGGGCATCACGATCGACCCGCTGACGATAAGAGGCGATCTCGCGGGCACGGGCTTCGTCTTCGACGATCACAAAATCATCGCCGGCGGCCGGGGTGCCCTGGAGACCCAACACTTCGACCGGGCAGGACGGACCCGCTTCCCGCAGCGAATTGCCCCGGTCATCGACCAGTGCCCGGACCCGGCCCCATTCGGCGCCGGTCACGAACACTTCGCCAACCCGCAGGCTGCCCTTCTGGACCAGAACGGTGGCCACCGAGCCACGGCCCTTTTCCATCTTGGCCTCGATCACCACGCCCTGGGCGGTGCGATCGGGATTGGCGCGCAGGTCGAGAATTTCGGCCTGCAACAGGATCGCTTCTTCCAGCTTGTCGAGGTTCATCCGCTTTTTGGCCGAGACCTCGATCGCCAGCACGTCGCCGCCAAGATCCTCGGTCACCAGTTCGTGCTGGAGCAGTTCCTTGCGGACCCGATCCGGATTGGCATCCGGCTTGTCGATCTTGTTGATCGCGACGATGATCGGCACGCCCGCCGCCTTGGCATGGCGGATCGCTTCGACCGTCTGCGGCATGATCCCGTCATCGGCCGCCACCACCAGCACGACGATATCCGTCACCTTGGCGCCACGGGCGCGCATCGCGGTGAAGGCTTCGTGGCCAGGGGTGTCGATGAAGGTGATCCGGCCACCGCTGTGCATCTGCACCTGATAGGCGCCGATGTGCTGGGTGATGCCGCCGGCTTCGCCCGACACCACATCGGTTTCGCGCAAAGCATCCAGCAGCGAGGTCTTGCCGTGATCGACGTGGCCCATGATCGTGACCACCGGCGGCCGCGAAATCAGGGCTTCGTCCTCGTCGGCTTCGCCGCCCAGGCCGAGCAGAACGTCGGCTTCAGAGACCCGGCGGACGTTGTGACCGAACTCGGCCACCACCAGCTCGGCGGTATCGGCGTCAATGGCCTGATTGATGCTGGCCATCACGCCCATCCGCATCAGAACCTTGATCACGTCGGCGCCACGCGCGGCCATCCGGTTGGCCAGTTCCTGGACGGTGATGGTCTCGGGAACGATGACTTCGCGGATCACCTTTTCGGCGCCGGCCTGCTGATGCTTGAGACGTTCCCGTTCCCGGGCCCGCTTCACCGCCGCGAGCGAACGGCCGCGTTCGGAGCGGTCATCCTCGGTCAGAGCATCGGTAATGGTCAGACGGCCGGTACGACGACGCGGCTCGCTGCGCTTGACCGGAGTCGGCTTATGGGCGGCGGCGCGCTTCTTGGCCCGCTCTTCCTCTTCTTCTTCTTCCTCGGTGCGGGGCGGGGGCGGAGCGTCCCCAGCCGCCGGAGCCGGAGCGCCGGGAACTGCCGTCGCCGGAGCGGACGCGGTCCCTTCGGCCTTGGCCTTCGCGACCGGA
>Ga0209373_10000313_pt1 | contig 92267 bp, 83 predicted proteins | sample Higcelweek5metaG_FD_187173 | JGI IMG/M metagenome (GOLD analysis project Ga0209373, IMG submission 187173) | Freshwater pond sediment microbial communities from the University of Edinburgh, under environmental carbon perturbations - High... | ecosystem: Environmental > Aquatic > Freshwater >...
ATATCTTATTGAGCTCCTCTGCATCTGGGCTGCTAGGACTCCAACCAATCATTTGTTGGTCATCAACATATCTGGGTATTAAGTGTATGTGAAAATGAAATACCGTTTGCCCAGCTGTCACTCCATTATTTTGTACAATATTGAATCCATCACAACATAGCTTTTCTGACATTTTTGTTCCTATTTTTTTTGCTAAAGAAAATGCTTTTTTTAGCAATTCCTCTGGTATTTCAAATAAATCTTTATAATGCTCCTTGGGTAATATCAAGGCATGCCCCCTCGTTGCTGGTGAAATATCCAATATTACACGAAAATCTACATCCTCATATATTGTCTTTGATGGTATCTCTCCTGTTGCAATTTTACAGAAAATGCACTTTGACTCTTCCATTTTTTAATTCCTTCCAATCCTATTTACCTGTTTCGATCATTTCAAATAAAATTCCCTTAATTGGTTTCTTGTGTGAATATAAAAATCTGATCAAGCATACGTAAAATCCTAAAGTCTCCCTTTACTTGCATATCTCCTGACATAAAAGCCCTTTGAAATGTCATTCGGGATGCAATAATATCATTCATAATATCTGATGATAACTTACATATCACTTCTGGATTTTCCATATTTCCATAATAACAATTTAATTCACTATTTACGATTTCAATTATTAAAGGTTTTTTACGCTCTTTAATAATAAACTTATAACTCGCCGAGAAATTACCTTGCGGACTATAATGTTGCCTGAAATCCATAATATATATCGTATTTTCATCTACATCCTTGTGGTCTAGCATATCCTTAAATAAACTAGCTAATTCCTGAATATCTTCCTTTTGCTTCTGTACGTAAGTATCATCAGATGCATACTTAGACAATTGTTCTGTTTCCTGTGGTGTAAGATTAATACTACTTGTTGAATCAACCATTTTCTTAACCGCTTGATTGCTTGCAGGTAAACTTGCAACCTTTTGCGATATTGTTCGATAAATATTTTCCGCTTTTCTTTCTACTAGGTCAAGATAATCTGCATTCATTTCAAATGCCACCATATCGTTGACATATCCACAAATCCCACTACAAGGACGTCCCCCTAAAATCTCCCAAGCTACAGATAAGCTTAGTTTTCCTTCCCTCTCCCCGTATGTTGTAGACATGACAACAGGACACATATAAATACTAGCAATTTTTTCTTTATTTCCATATAACCAACATGCATCCAGAAATTGTTGCATATATCCACCTATTCCATACCACTCAACAGTCGTAGCAAGAATAATCCCGTCAGCATCATTAAGCGTGGCTGGTAATGTCGTAATACTATTTTTTAACTCATACAAATTGAACTTCTCAATTATTACATTTAGCTCGTTCAATACCTCTTGCATTTTGTTAATCACATATAGAGTAGGATCATCGAGTATTCCTCTACCTCCATAATAAATATTAATTTTCATATTGTTACGACCTCTCCACAGATTCTTTTCTATACAATAACACAGAAATAATAAATCCTGCAACCAATCCCCCAAGATGTGCCGCGTTATCAATCGATTCATTCGTTAATCCCGAAAAAATAAAATAGCCAATTAATATTATGATTCTGAAAGTTGTCATTTCTTCCAACTTTCCCTTGTTTCGTATTACCACATAGAGCAGTGCACCTATGACTCCAAATATGGCTCCAGAAGCACCCACTGAAGCAACTTCTTCATTAGCCATAGAAAAAAACAAGAAAGAACATACACTTCCTGATATTCCACTTGATAAGTATATAATTAAATACTTTATTCTACCAACTGCTCTCTCTAAATTATCTCCCAGAAAGTACAACACAATCATATTACTAGCTAAGTGTTCTATCCCAAAGTGTAAAAAAATGCATGTAAAAAATCTATAATACTCATGATCTGTAACAATGCTAGGCCAGTACATAGCTCCTTTTGCTATCATAAAGTTTACGTCTTCTTCCGAACCTAGCAAGAATAGTAATGGTATCATAAAAACAACTATATTAACTATAATAATACAAAAATTTATTTGAGAAAAATTTTTACGCAAAAAACCACTCGGTGGCATTTTATTATAATGGAAATATTTTTTTTCAAATTGAGAACCATCTATATGATTGGAAGAGCTCCATAAATTCTCAAGTTTTCCTCTTAAACCATAAAAATCACTTATCTGATTTTCATATATGCAGACTCTATTATTAGTCGTATCTATCATCCAACAAGCTGTTTCCGTTAAGCTTAATTCCTTTATTTCATCAGTCTTTTCCGTTATAATCAACGTAAGAAGATGCATATCTTGATATCCTTTATACTTAAAAATATCTATTGTATACTGTTTTATATAATTAAACTGCTGAATACTGAACTGCTGCCCTCTTTTTAAATCTATAACCTGTACTACCTGTGCACGCGACATATCTCCCGCAATATAAATAGTAAATTCCGGCGTATTGGAAGGCATTTTCCGATATCCAGCCTGTAGCATTATTGTTTCCAGCTTTTCATTCATCACTTATCCTCTAGTTAAAAGAGTATCATTTCTCAAAATATGTGTCAATGAATTGCTAGTTAAAATAAAAGATTTTATTTCCAAGTTTAATTTCATCCTGAGGCCTTATTTCTACTGTTTCATTTGCTATCAAGCGGACTCCATTTTTATAAGTTCCATTTGTTGAATTTAAATCTGTTAAAAAATTAGGAACAAAAAAATAATTGGCCCAAATAATGCCTATTTGAACCAATTTATTTTACTCTCTATTATTTGCATTGTTCTTTTTACATTTTTGGTTGCCTATACCTCCTCTTGTTCTGCTACAGATTGAAGCTTTCCACTCACGATCTTCTTTGCATATCCACCATACTTTTATATTGCTTTGAAATGCTATTTCTGAAGACAATATTCCATTATTCTTTGTCAGGTGGAATTGATTTGCAAAATACGGGTCATTTGTTGGCAAATCATATACTCCTTGTTTGCAAACACGCCCTGAGCTGTAAGGACAACCTTTTCCTTTTGCTCTATTGTAAACACCCTCTATCCATTCATGGCTTAATCTTACTTTTTCAATGCCTTCTTTTGTGTGTTGTTAAGAATCTAAAGCTTCTTTTTCTGAATGGATAAAAGCAAGCCTATCTGTTCCTCAACAAGATGCCTAGTATATTTATTAAGAGCTTCTATTATTTCATCCATATGCATGGTTCAGACACTTCTTTGAATCATTATTAGCAATAACAAGAGCCCGTCTGTGTTCCGCTAGATGAATATATACTACATCTTTAATGAAAGGTATACCTTTATTTAGATGCAAAAAGATTAATTTTGTAGCTATCACTAATCCTCCTTGTGCGAAAAGAGTACTCCTGATTGATATACTTCTGTTACAAAAAATGTATGCTTTTAATATAGAAATAAAGACTGATATTTATTCCATTACCTCAAATTCATTTCCAAGAATAATAGAAGAATCTGCTATTTCTGCATGTTTTCCCCACTCAATACATAAAAAGGCTGCAACTCCATGTTCATCTTCGTTATATTTCAAAAACTTAATATTATCAACTTTACCTTGATTTACAATAGAAAACCTATCTCCGTTCTTTAGTTCTCCCTCAACTGATCTTCTTACAAGTTCCTGTGCTTTCATAGCTAGTCTCCTTCTCTTTAGCCTTAGTATCCTGTTTATGATGCAAAAATCAAATCAGTTATCCGTTTGTTTCTTGTCCTATTTAAAATATTGAACAGCACCCTCCTCATCTGACATGGACTCAATATTGTTGTAACAAAATTGCCTAATTGTATAGGCATTGCTTTTTGTTTTGGTACACGTCTACTACTTACTCGATATAGGTTTTCATTCCTTTTATCAAAGTTATATCCCTCCATCCAATTTTTCTTTGAGAAACTATCAAAAATTAATTTATGTAACTCCATGACTGGTACCGTTGACCGTTTCTCAGCAAAGATTATGAGATACTTCTTTAAGTCTATACTCTCAAGGCATTCTTTACATTCTAATCTATCGAAATTTCACACGGTCAATGCAAAATGTTGCAACTTAATGGCAGTATCAATTGATGTCCTTGTAAATAACTTTTTACACAATTGGCATGGCAAAGAACATTTATTTTCAGTATATGATTTATCTGTATTACTACAATGCCATCAACTAGCAAGTGAATTTTTCTGTTAATGTTATATAGTTCTTGAGTAAATATGGAATGTCCCTTTGGTTGAAATTATTTAATATAATATATCCTTCTAAATCTTATGAATTTATCTCTGATATTACAGAAATCGGCTGGTCTGTATTTTTAAAAAGAATGAATTTATATTGAACATCTACATCCTCCTCTAAAATTTCTACCATCTCATCAAAATCAAAGATATCCCTTTGACCATGCCTGCTGTGAATGTTTCTTCAAATATCTAAAAAGCCCAACCGAAAATTTATTAATCCTTACAAGAACTACCACAATCTGCATCTGAATATATCTAGCAACTGATATCTATATTCCACTAGGTATTATGACATTGCAAGATTTCGGTTATAAGATGAGTATCTCAGTTTTTTATCTTATAGCATCATCTATCAAACCAATTCTTTCTTTTGGATCAAATTTAATAACCAAGTCTTCCTTCGGAACAAATTCTGGATACCCATTATTTACAACAATAAGCTGCATCTTGCATCCATCTTGTTTTTCAAACTCTATTAATGTTTTAATAATCGCATTAAATATTGCTTCATCTCGGAATTCTTCTTGAGTTGCATCTGAACCTAGGTTTTTTCTTGGACTATCAATCATCAATAAATTAAGATGATAAAATTTATCTGTATCCAGTGTCATTTTCATAATAGAAAGATAATATGCAATTATAATCAATGTTACTCCACCTAAACTACCTAAATCATTATATTTTCTTCCTCTTACATGTGGCAAATATGTTTTTCCTTCAATATAGCCAAAGTCCAATTTGGGAAAGCAAAAATCTTTTAGATAGTCATTAAAAACAATCGATAGTTCTTTAATCAAATCATTTTTATCATTTTGTTCTGATGTAAGTTTACTGATATTTTTTCTTATTTCAGTCAAGTCTTCCTCTTTACTTTTCATCAACTTTCGAAGTCTTTCGTATTCTTCTAACATCTGAAGATTTGTATCTATTTCTTGAATTTTTCTATTGCATTTACCAATTTCAAAGTTCAGATACTCTATTTGTTCAATATAAGGATTTACATACCCTTCCTGTAAATGAGCGAGTTCAGCTGTTTCTTCGTTCAATTCATTTCTATTCCTTATTATATCCTTATCTAATCTGTTACTTTTTTCCTGCTCACTAGATATATGCTTTTTTAGTTCTGTATGTCTTCGTTTCAATAATGTTATTTCTTTTTTTACTTGTAATAAATCACTTATGTCATTCGTCATATCACTATTGCATATTGAACAATGAACATTATCATTTTTTTCTATTGGTTTTAAACAGTTAGGACAAACTAAAAAATTATATTTATTTAGTTCTGGAACCCCTACTAAAAGCATCTTGTATTTATCTATATCATTTTGGTACTGGTTTAATAACAAACTCAGTTTATAAATATATTCATCTTGATCATTTTTTTGTTCGCCAAATACCCTTAATTCATTTCTAATTTGCATAATTTTTTTTCGCAACGCAATGGTAGCGTCATTATCGTTCATATTATCTGCTTTTGCATTTGCTAATTTTTCTTTTAATCCAGCTATTTCGCCTTCTAGCGCTTGACGTTTTGAACGATATGTAGAAATATTTCCAATATCTGTTGCATCAATAAACCGACTTACTCCTTCAAGTTGAATTCTAAATGATTCTTTTTCTTCTGTTTTTACTTTAAGAGATGTCTTCAATGAAGCCACCATTTCATCATAAACATTAAAAATTATTTCAAATGTACTTTTTCTCTTATTATTTTTATACCAAATCGATTCTCCCATTAAATCTTCTGAATCAATATCTGTTTGTTTCAAATAAGAGTACTTAAATAAATCTCTAAAACTCAAGTATTGATTTGCTACCTTAACATCCCCTAACCCCAATTTATTAATTAGAAATGCAGACAAAGATTTATCATTGCTTGGAATATCTATTTCACATGTATCAAAATATTTATATGTACACTCTTGTTCATCCCATATGTCTATTTTTACTGGTAGCGTAAATTCAAATAACTTTCTTTTGATTCTGAATTTCTTTTCATCAATTTCTATATCTAATTCAACATCTGTGCATGCTTCTCCAATTTCAATATACGATTTATGTTTTTCTGCTCCTAGAACATAATTAATCATTTCTAAAATGGAAGTTTTTCCCGTAGAGGTTGGTCCTGATATATAGTTTAGTCCATATTTAAAATTTATCTCATAATCTTTTCTTATACCAATCAATCTCAATGTACGAATAAACAATCTACTCAAAATAATCCCTCCCACTTTTGTTTTGACTTATTTAAAATATCTTCTTCAATTTTTTTGTCCGATAGCCTAATGACAGTGTTTAAAACATATTGTCCCGTACTACTTAATGTTTTCATATACTCACAATCCATCTTAGATAACGCCTCAACCCCCTTACTTTCTATATAATAGCTACCATCTCTACAAACTATAAATTCTTTTGAGAGTAATACTGCCAGAACGGCCTCATACAAAGAATAATTAGGTTGCCAAAAATAAAAAGCATATTTATCGTCAAAATTCTGCTTTTCTCGATCTTCATCTGTCATAAACGGAAATCTCATATAGTAATCAAACATCACAATTTTTCTTTCCATTAATAAAAATTTATCTTTTTCCTTAAATATTTCAATTATTTTTAAGACTCGTATCAATGTCAGATTAAAATCAACGAAATCTACATTTTCAATTATCTCCGTCATGATTATTCTCCTCCATATATGCTTCAAACACTTCTAAATAATTATATATCCATCCTAATCTCTTTTCATCAGCAAGTTGATGTAACATTCCTTTTTTTGCCAATAAACTTATATCATCACTTGCAGCTAACGATGTTGTATCAAGATCTTCAACTCTTAAGTATGTATTACTAATCAGTTCATGACCATCTGACGTATTTTTATGAAGTTTAAACTGCGTTTGCCATATGCTCAATAGTTTCGACAACAATTGTTTATACATGTTTAATTCTTTACTCTGCCCCTTACTTATTATTCTTTGTTTTGAAATTTCCGCATTAAAGAAATCATTTTTATAATCATCATTATCAAAAATATTTGCAGATTCAAGCATTTTCACAAAATTACAATCATCATAGGATATATCCGAAAAATCTCCAATATCATAAATAATTTCATTATATATCCTCATATTTTTTTCCAAAAGACTATCATATATTTCCTTTAAAATCAGTCTAACATCATCATCAAAAATTGTTTCGTACATATTGCATTCCTTAATCAACATTAATAATCTGCTTCCATCGTAAACATCAATTTTCAACTGGTCTTTTTGTTGTTTTCCTGTTTTCCAATCAGACCACCATTTATGATTATCTACAGTAAATAGACAAGGAATACACAAATACCATTCTATAACTTTATACTTGCTAGTAACTGTCTTATAAGATTCTCTTATTTGCGACTTTTGAGCATCTCCAATTCCATCAATAAAATATTTGCATTGATATACGCAAATATCTCCACTAATGTCTCCAACCAAAATATCTATTCCATCGTCTCCAGGTGATGCTTGAACAGCATACGCATTTTCAAATTTTTTCTGAAACAATTGAACACATATTTTTTCGAAAATCTCCCTTGCTCCAGCTTCTCCAAATTTGTCTTTTAGATATTTAAAATCTCGTTCCATCTGTAACACCACCTTACATTTTCCTATAGTAAGCATCTCTTCGTATTGCAATTTTATTATAATATTTTTTCTTGTGATTCTGGGCTCCAATATATTTTTAATAAGTTCTTTGTACGAGTTATTGCTGTATAGAATATTTTGTGAGTTATCATCTCATCGATATCCTCTGTTATTACTATTTTTACCGAATCATATTCTAAACCTTGAGCTTTATGAATAGATACTGCATACGAAACTTGAAACGGAATCACTGCTTCAATATCTTGATCATCTTCATCTTAATTCTGTTTATTACTCACATAAAATCTAATAATGGAATTACCAGTGTTGAGTGTTTGCAGGTATTCTAGTCCTACATCAAATTCTGTTATTGACTTATCAATTTCTATCGCAAAATATACACCATTTTCTTCTGGTTCGATTTGCATAATGGAACCTTTCAAATTGTTATATAATATTGGAGTAAATCTTTCTGATTCATTAAACAGAACTGGATCTCCAATTTTATATGTCCAAACACACATTTTATAAGAAAACTTAGGATTATTATTTTGCAAAAATCTATTTATACTATTTATTCCATATAATCCATCATAGATTAAACATAGTATAATCTCATCATTTGATTTTTTCAAAAATAGTCTCATCTAATGTAGTAGAGTATCTATAGTGTACAATATGTTCGGTTATATAAGCCTCTAAATTTCTTACATTTTCCCAAAACAACAATAAATCATCCTTTTTGTTCTATAAGGGTTTTAAGTTCGCACCATAATTCTTTTTTCAAAAAATGATTAGCTAATCCGAACCAATTGCCAAACTCAATTGATTCTATCTGATATGTATACCGTTTAAAAAATTCTATGCTTACACAAAATACTTTTTTGATTTAATGTATAAACTTAGCAAATTATATCATTTTTTAGAAATTTATGCTATGATAATTAATAAATTAATTTATCTAATAATCAAAATTAGCACATAAAAACAAATCAAATAAAAGGAGAAAAGATGAATGTAAATAGCAAAAACACATCAGATAAACTAATTGGAAGTTTAGCTTTATTAAAGGCTGGATTTCTTGAGCAGGACTTTATTTCAACATATATACCATTTGTATCTACAGTTTTGTTTAAATATAATGAATCTATTAATATAGATACAATAATCTCTTCTTTTACAGAAGAGTTTGGTTTTACAATTGAACGTGCTCCAATGACAACATTATTAAATAAATGTGGCAAACTTGGGATTTTGAATAAAGAAAAAAATGCTACTTATACAATAAACAAAGAAACATGTAGTAAGAATAAAATTGATATAAATGAACTAAAATTACAAAAAGAAAAATATAGTATTATAATTCAAAAACTAGTAACCTATTATTTTGAAAAATTTAATATTATAATAAGCCAAGAAGATGCTGAAACAAAATTACTTGTTTTTTTAAACGAAAATTCATGTAAAACACTAATAGTTCAATTTAATACATTGGAATCTGATTTACAAACACAAAAGCAGCACCAATATATTATTTCAAGTTTTATAAAAAATTGTAATAGCGAAGATTATAAAACATACTTATTAATACGTGATTTGGCTACAGCATATTTAATGTCGTCAGCAATCGCATATAATGAAAAAGACGAGTTAGAAGCAGAAAATAGTTTTAAAAATTTAATTATATACCTAGATACGCCCTTCGTATTACGAGTTCTTGGATTAAATGATAAATCAATGCAAGATGCTGCTATCACTATGATGAAACAATTAAGTAGTATAGGAGCGACTTATAGAATATTTGCACATAATTATGACGAATTAATATTAATAATTGAAGACTGCTTACGTTGGATTGAAAACGAAAATTATGAAGATTGTCATGCGAGTATTGCACTTCGCACATTTATAGCAAAAAAATATACAAAATTTGAGGTTCAAACATATATTGATACATTAACAAGTGAATTAAAAAAATATAAAATTTTTATTGATGACGAAGATTATTATGCCGGCAAGTATTATAAAAATCAAATTGACGAAGCAGAAATAAAAAGAAATATTATAACTGTCTATAAAAATTATAATCCTACATTTAATGAAAATGAAAAATCTGGTACGGTTGATTTCGATGTAATTTCGATAGCTTCAATTTTTAAACTATGGGGAAATAAAACAGCACGTACCTATAGTCAAGCTAAATATATTTTTTTAACAACAAACAATACGTTAGCATATATCGCAAGAAAATATTTGATAAAAAACAATAGAAACTCTGTTTATAAAATATATCCATGCATAACAGATGTTTTTTTAGGTACAAATATATGGCTTAATGCACCAATTGATAAAGTAGATGAATTTAGTCAAAAAAAATTACTTGCAGATTGCATGGCTTTACAACGTCCATCAGACCAACTAATTATGGCGTTACAAAGATCTATAGAACGTTGTTTAGAAGATGCATCTATAAGTACTTCGCAATACTATCTTTTAAAAACTAAGGCTTTTGAAAACAATTTTTTAATGAATCGTACTTTAAGTGATGAAAACTATTTCTCTGACAAAATAACAGAGGAGCTTTTACAAGATATTGAATCAAATATTACAGCTCCATACAAAAAAGAAATAGAAGATTTACAAAGTGATTTAAAAAAGACACAGTCTGATAAAGAAATATATGAAAATGAATTTAAAAAAATGGAAGAAAAAAAAGAATCGAATGCTTTAAACGATAAAAAGCTAAAAGTACAAGCACGAAAAAATATAGATAATTTTACAAATATATTTTTAGGGCTAATATTAATTCCATTTATTTCACTTATTGTTTCACTCAGCCCATATTTACCTTTCTCAAAGAAATATACTAATTATATATTATGGATTTCTTGTTTCTTAACAATAGTAATGCTTTTTATTATGGTAATTTTAAAATTAAATGTGTTTAAATTGAGAAACTATTTAGTTTACCGTAAGTATGTAAAATTAAAAATTAGAGAATATAAGCAACTTAAATTATAAAATCTTTTTTGCGAAAAGAACACTTTTTTTCTTTTTGTAACTTTATAACAACTTTAAATATGTATTTTTAAATATAAAGTTAAAAAGCCCCGAAAATAGGGCTTTTTACTTGTCAATAAATACTTCTATACTCTAAAACCTCTTGATGAACCTTGATCTCGCAAATCTTCAGCCAGATTTTTTTTCCCATATGTCAAGCCAGCATAGACTGTTTGCGCATTTTTCATAACCGGTCCAGAATCGTCTTGCTCGCAAACCTTAACAAATGCTTCTCTTATGTTTTTGATAACAAATTCTGCATTTTTTAATGATAGAGAATTATTTTTTATCACTGCAGCCGTAATTTCTTTGTTAACATATAGATATAATGACATCAAACTATAGGAAATATCATATTCAAAGTCTAATGCTTCTACTAAGTCTGCCGTGCATCTTGTAATGTGATTACACGCTTTCTTAAATCCATTATAATCACTATTTCGATAACAGTTTTCTGCTTCTTTTATATCCTCCAGAATCATATCATATAAAATAATAATAATCTCCGTTTTACCTGCCTGCGTAATTCTTAATGTATAGGTTTGAATTTGTTCCTTTGTCATAATATCCTCCCTATATAAATTGATTTTTTACTGTAGTAATTGTAATGCTGACTGCGGTCTTTCATTTGCTTGCGCAAGCATTGATGTCCCAGCCTGTTGTAATACCTGCAGTTTTGTATACTCTACCATTTCCTCTGCCATATCTACATCCATTAATCTGGAATAGGCACCTGTCATATTTTCACTTGTAATGTCTAAATTTGATATTGTATGATCTAGCCTGTTTTGATATGCACCAAGGGACGAACGTGTTTGTGATATAAACTCTAAAGCAAAATCCATTTTATCAAGTGTTTCTCTTGCCCCTTCTATTGACGTACAGTCAATTTCTTGCAGTCCCATGTTCTTAAGCGATACTTCTGGTATGACAACATTGATTGTTTGTCCTTCGTTTGCTCCTATTTGAAATTCCATTCCACCAATCCCTGTAATATCAAGTACCACTTCTTGTGTTGCCATAACCGCTGTATTGTCAACATCCATTATAATGGAGAAATTGTTTATATCACTAATTGTAACAACATTATCAGTTATTTCAATTTCTGCTGTGCTACTAAAATCACTCGGAAGCGTAAAAGCCGCTGTTACCACGCCACTTGCATCTACAGCTACATCAATCCTGTAATTATCAACGGGAACATCTTCCGTATATTGTCTTACCTTAACTGCATCATTATCTGAATATCCTTTTAAATCCTGCTCGCCATTAAGAAGTTGTTGCTTATTAAACTCTGTATCCTTTGATACTCTTTCAATTTCTTCACACAACTGCCTTATTTCTTCTTGGATTGCAGTTTTATCAGATGTAACATTTGTTCCGTTTGCCGCTTGAACTGCGAGTTCATTCATTCTCTGTACCATAGATTGGATTTCTGAAAGCGCACCTTCCGCTGTCTCAATAATTGATATCCCGTTTGATGCATTTTGGACCGCGCGATTTAGACCTCTGATTTGAGTATTCATCTTATGCGATATTGCTAGTCCCGCCGGATTATCTTTTGCATAATTGATTTTATATCCTGAAGACAGTCTCTCTGATGATTTTGCTAACAACTCTTCGTTAGTTGTTAGTGTATTACTTGAAATCAATGCTTGAATGTTGTGATTAATTTTCATAAGTAGTTACACCTCTCATTCCTGTAATAAATGCTTTTGCCACTTCATATAGTTCTTTTGTACTTTCAATAGTTGATCCCTGACTAGATGTATTTTCTCCAAATTTTTGAATATTTAACTGGTTACTGTATACAAAACGCAATTCTACAACTTTTCTTTCTTCCGACTGCATTGCCTCTCTTAATATATTTTCCATTTTCTCAAGTTTATCTGTTCCGTATTCATTATCACATGCAATGAGACCCTTTACATTTCCTCCCTGCAAGTTAAACTCTGCTGCCACTTGTCCAAATTCTTTTAGGTCCATCGTTGCTACTACTTTCCCGTTGGTCTCCGTTCCCTTAATGATTTTTAAATTAATAGAGGTCAATTTACCTTCTATCCATAATGGTATTTCATAATTATTTTCTTTTGAAAAACTTGTTGCAAGTGAAATCTGTTTATATAATGAGTTCATTTCTTTTATGTCTATTGCCGTGTTTTGTGACGTATTACCACTGTCTAATATTTTTTCGCTGATTTCTTTTAGTTCTTCATATGCTTCTTTTGCTGTAGATTCATCATTCATACTTTCTTGCAATTTAAATATTGTATCCTTTAATTCCTCTTTTAATTTTACTTCACTACTACTATCTCTTTTTTCCACTTGTTCTAATAGTTGTCTAAATACGGAACCCCTGTTGTTTAATAATTCAGATCCCGCCAAAACATTATCTATTGTAATCGGTTGATCAAAATCAATTAATGCTTTCAATACATAATCTTCTGTTGTTTTGGCTGACCTAATATTTTGCATCTGTTCTAAAATGTATTCTTTATCTAGCTTTTCATTTGTTTCAGCTTGTCTTAGTTCTTCCACAAAGGTTTCAATGTCTGTATTCATATCATAAGTCATCCCTTGCAGTTTTTCAGGTGCTATTTTATCTATTATTTCTTTTGTTAAAGCATTGTTATATCTTATGCTATCACTATTTTGATTAAATGCCGCTTTTATCTGCTTAGAAATAGAATCTCCTGATGTAACGATATCTTCTAGTATTCCAAATTCATCATTTACAGCTGCATTGATTCCCGAAGCTTTATTTGACCTTACCGCCGACAAAAGATTATTAAGTGTTAGCGACTGTCCAGTTTGCATTACACTTCCAATAACACTTCCATCACTTTTCTCTATTTGATTAAATAGTCTATAGATACCTATATAAGATGATCTTTCATCAGCAGATATCTCATTATTTTTTTCTAATTTCCACAAAAACTCACTGTACTTTTCACTTTTCGTTATATCATCTGTTTCAGTTATTTTATCTGCTAGTTGAAAAATATCTTCATTTAAAGGATTCCATCCTTTGCGAATCATATCAAGTGTTTTTGCAGGTGTCATTTTCTCAATTAATTGTTGCACTGCTTGATCTGCTTCTTTAACCTCTTTTATTGATTGCTGATTGATAGATATCTTGTTATATCCAAGGATTCTAACAGCACGTCTGTTAGCTTCTGTAAGCTCCATACTCTCTTCTACTAATAGTGCATCAATATTTTGAAATGCTTTTTTAATGGAGTCTCCCAAATCACTTCTTGGTGCCGTTCCAACGGCCTCATACGTTTCATTTGCTTTGTCATATGTTGCCTTAAGTATGATTCCCTCTTTATGTATATACGACAATGAAAACGTTTCACCAATGGCTACTTGTTTTCCTAACACTGCCGCAGGAAGGGTAGCTATTTCCTTAATTATATTACTTGTCTCTTTATATTTTGCAATGTTTTCTTCTATACTTGCACCTTCACCAATAGAAGCTTCTCCACTTTTGAATAGTAGTTGAAAATATTCTTTCTCGGCTGTTTTTAATTCTTCTACAACCTTTTCAAGAGATTCTGTTTCAATTGAAAATCCTTTTTTTATAAGTCTGGCAGTTGCCTCTGTAGTCATCTGCAATCTTGTCTCTTCAAGAAGTCTTTTTGCTGAAATCATTTCATATGAAGTCTTTATATTATTACTTTCTGAACTATTTTTAATTATTATTTGTGCTGCAGACAAACTGTTGATTGTAAGTTCTCTTCCCTCTTCTACTACTTTCTGTACCGCTTTATCTGAAATATCTGTAACTCTCTGTATTATATCTAATGCTTTCTGTATCACACTTTTATAACCATTTTCACTAAGCATAGCCTGCTTTGCTTCTTTTCCATCAGAAATAGCACTTATTACTGCAGTAAGAACATTTTCCTCTTGCATGGGTAGCGATATCGATTTTAATTCATGAAGTGAAATTAGCTTTTCTTCTGTAAGCGGCACTCCTTTTTCAATTAACCACTTACTTTGTTCAATTGTTTCATCTGTGACCTCAATACCCGCATTTTTAATTATTTGTTCCATCTGTCCCTGCAATTGTTGCCAATCGATACTATCTGCTTTTTTAGCATAATATCCCATACTGTCAGCATAATATCCCTTTAATTGGTTTCCTTCTTCATTTGCGCCACTGTACTCTGCCTTGTAAATATTATCTACTGTTGGCTTCATAGAATTTTGGAGCATATATTTTATAGCCTCATCTGATAATGGTGTCATATTCTTTGCTTGATCAAGTATCTTTGCAATGCTTTGGAGATTATCTGTAGTAACAGGCAAGTCATTTTCTTGCAATTTTGATTCAATTCTTTTCGCTCCACTAACACTTCCTGTTATTTCTTCTAACTGATCATTACTGATATTATTATTAAACCCTTCAATAACAACACCTGCATCTACTAAAGTTGCCTTGATTCTATCTAGCGCTGTAACCGCTGTTTCAACCGTCATATTATCAGGAGAATATCCCTCTTCTTGTAGCTTAGCAAAATCTTCTGTTGACATAGAATTAGACATTACCGCCATATAATTTCGCTGTAAGGCTACATCCTGTTGCCCTGCATCCCGCATAATATCTTGAACTGTTTTTAGCTCATCTGCTCCATATGCGGCGTTATCCATAACTGTGCTGGAAATGTCTACTTTATACCCACTTATATGCTCTGACTTTTTTTCAGAATAAGTGGCATTTATTAAATTTTTTTCCACATCAACATTTTGATTTATACTAGGTATATTTAAATCTACCTTCATATGTTCTCTCCATCAGAAACCATTTTTCATAATGTTTTCTTCTTAAATCTCTTTATAATACAAATCAAATATTTCTATTTTATAATCATTATGTCGGCACAATTTATATATTTCTTAATATTATAATTAATTAATGTAAAAACGGATTATCAAGCTGTGTTATTTGCTTACAATCCGTTTCTCTTAGTATTTATTCTTTTTTATAATATTCTAAAACAAAAAAACAGCAGCTCCATATGCAGGCAACTCATATGCTATTGAATACTTCTGTCCATCCCATTCTTTCTCTTCCGCTATATAATATTCAGACTGCACTTTTCCATTTCCTCCAAACTTTGTATCATCACTATTTAAAATCAGTTTATACTTTTTCTCCTCTGGAACGCCAACTCTATAATCCTCTCTTGCAATTGGAGTAAAATTAAGTACAAACAACATATTATTCTTATTGTTTGCAGAATATCTTACAAAACTATAAATGCTTTTATATGTATCATCCGCATTTATCCAAGTAAATCCTTTTGGATCATAGTCTAATTCATATAGGCAAGGATATTTGCTGTATATTTTGAGAAGCTCTTTTACATATTCCGATAATCCTGCATGCAAATCATCCTCCAGCAAACCCCATTCCAACTCTCTCGCTTCACTCCACTCTTGATCTTGCCCAAAATCTTGTCCCATAAAAAGCAATTTCTTACCTGCATGTCCAAACATAAATGTATAGCCCACACGAAGATTTGAAAATTTGTCTACGTAATATCCTGGCATTTTATTCAACATAGAGCATTTTAAATGTACTACTTCATCATGAGACAACACCAAAATATAATTTTCACAATAATTGTAACTCATGGCAAATGTCATTTTATAATGATTATCTCTTCTAAAGATTGGATCCAATTTCATATAATCACAAAAATCATGCATCCACCCCATATTCCACTTAAAACTAAATCCAAGTCCATCATTTTCTGGTGTATCTGTTACCTTGGGCCAGGCTGTCGATTCTTCTGCGATTATCATAATCCCTGGGTACTTTCCTATAATGACCGAGTTCAAATGTTTAAATAACTCGATTGCTTCAAGATTTTTATTTCCGCCATATTTGTTTGGAATCCATTGTCCGTTTTCTTTTCCATAATCCAAATACAACATTGACGCTACTGCATCCACACGTAATCCATCTATATGGAATTCGTGAATCCAAAAAATTGCATTAGCAATTAAAAAATTTTTAACCTCATTCTTACCAAAATCAAATATTTTTGTACCCCAATCTGAATGTTCTCCCTTTTTTGGATCAACATATTCATATAAACAAGAACCGTCAAAATTTGCAAGTCCATGTGCATCTTTTGGAAAATGAGCAGGAACCCAATCTAATAGCACTCCTATATTATTTTTATGTAATATATTTATAAGATACATAAAGTCTTCAGGATTTCCATAACGCGAAGTAGGGGCATAATAACCTGTTACTTGATATCCCCATGAACCATCAAATGGGTGCTCAGCGATTCCCATCAGTTCAACATGCGTATACTTCATCTCCTTTAAATATTCTACAAGTCTATCTGCAAATTCACGATATGTGTAGAATCCCTCATCCTTTCTATAGGGATGTCTCATCCATGAACCAATATGACATTCATAAATAGCCATAGGTTCTTTTTTCATATCTGTAGCTTCTCTTTTTTTTATCCAATTAGAATCGCTCCACTTAAAGTTTTTAATATTTGTTGTAATAGAGGCGGTAGCCGGTCTGACTTCAGCATAATTTCCATAAGGGTCAGTTTTATACAACTTTTCTCCCAAAGCCGTTTCAATTTGATATTTATATAATTCATTATCTCCAATACCTTCAACAAATATTTCAAAAATACCACTTGGCTTTAGCCTGCTCATACGATGTGTGTTTTCATTCCACTCGTTAAACTCGCCTATTAAACTAACCTCAAGTGCATTAGGTGCCCATACAGCAAAATAAAATCCTTTTTTACCATTTCTTATTGTTTGATGTGCCCCTAACTTTTTGTAGATTTCATAATGTGTTCCCATGCCAAATAGATATTGATCCATTTCCGTAATAAAAGGAGAGGCTTCAACCTTTTTTTCCTTCATTTCTGCCGCTTTTTTACTTCCTTTCATACAACAACTTCCTTCCATGTCTTATTGTTTGGTAATGAAGTCCTTTTCCTTCAAAATAATAAAATCTTCATCATCATATCTTTTGGCGAATAAGATATCAATAAAATGCGACATGTTCTTCTTGTCAACATGTTTGATTGCTACATCAATAATTGCCCTTACTTCTTCCAATGAAACAATATGATCTACAGCCTGTAATTCACCAATTCTTGTATATAATGCTAAAATTCCCATTTCATCTATACCATACTCACATTCCCTCGCATATCCTTTTGCATATGCTATTAAGTCATCATTACTGAATTCTGGCAAATCAATCACTATATTAAATGTTTGATTTATTTCTGGTATGCTATCCATTAAAGGTTTTAATGCATTTTTCTTATCTTCAATTACAATTGCAATACAGTATTTTTCGTTTTTCAATGAATTACATATACTTTGCAGTGTCTCTTTTGATAATTCGCCAGCCTCTTCTACAATCAGAGCTCCTCCTCCCAATTTAGCAAGCGTACTTGATATGTCCTTCTTATTTAAGGCTTTTCCGGTTATCTTTGCAACTTTTCCAGAAAATCTGCTCTCTGTTATTTGCATTGCTTTAATAATGTCAATTGCAAAATCCTTCCTACCTGATTCAATAGGACCCAGAATAATTACATTTCCCTTATCACCATCCATACTAATTTTTTCCATGGCTTCAACCAGTTGTGCTTTCACCACTTCAATTCCATTAAAAGCTGCAAATATTCTCTGTTCTTTTTCGTCAAAATCTCTCTTACTCTTTGGCCGCTCTTCTAATGTCATATAACTAGGCTTCCCTTTTTTTAATACTTTCCCCTCTGCTTCTTTTATTTCTGCAGAACTATTATCTTCTTCCAAAACTTCACTAGATAGTTCTTCTTCCTCATGAATTACTTGATCCATTTCTTCATCAAAGATTGATTCACTTATTTCTTCTAGTTGGTCAATTTCTTCATCAAAGATTGATTCACCTATTTCTTCTGGTTGATCAATTTCTTCAATTTCTTCAATTTCTGACAATTCTTCAACGTTTTCTATTGTTTTATTTATATTTTCTTTTTCAGAATATACTTTTGGCATGCTTGGAAGAATAAAATCTGGAATTTTACCTGTAACTTCTAAAGCTTTCTGCTTATCCTCTATATCAAAAACCTTTCTGACTTCAGAATTACCTACAATGATACTCTCTTCTTTGTTTGTTTTCACATTATTTGTTTTTACATTATTTTCCTCTCCTTGGCTATCTGAAGATGTTGCAATCATTGCCATTAACTCTTCTTCAATAGTCATCATACGAGGCTCTTCCGTTGTTAAAGTATCTTTTTCATACTCACTTGTCTGCTCTTTAACTTCATCTGACATTGTTTTTTCATTTGGAAATAAGTCTCCTGATTTATTATCCTTGGTAGGCGCTACAATACCTGGAATAACACCTACTAACTGTGCTAGTATATCATTCGTCTGATCAAGTGCTTTTCTTCTTGCCTCTTCTTTACGTTTGATATTATTATCCTGCTTCTTTGTTTCCCATTCTTTAAGTACATCTTCTATACATATTTGTCCAGTCATCTGCTTATCAATTATTTCCTCTTCTGGTAAGCTCAAAGAAATCTGACCATCCAATTCTTGTGCAAGCATCCTATCATATTCCGATTCTTTTCTGAATTCTTCCTCATACGATTGCTTACTTGTTTTTAACTCCTCCTGTGCCTCACTAGTTTGCTCCTGTGGAATGTATTGCTCTTGCTGCGGTGCATAAACTTGCTCCTGTGGAATATATTGCTCTTGCTGTGGTGCATAAATTTGCTCCTGCGGAATGTATTGCTCCTGCTGCGGTGCATAAATTTGCTCCTGCGGAATGTATTGCTCCTGCTGCGGTGCATAAATTTGCTCCTGTGGAATGTATTGCTCCTGCTGCGGTGCATAAATTTGCTCCTGAGGAATGTATTGCTCCTGCTGCGGTGCATAAATTTGCTCCTGTGGAATGTATTGCTCCTGCTGCGGTGCATAAACTTGCTCCTGTGGAATGTATTGCTCTTGCTGCGGTACATACACTTGCTCTTGTGGACTGTATTGCAGCTCCTGATATGCTGCATAATCCGTTTCTGTAGATGATTCCTCATTGGTTAAGAATTCATGCATACTCTTTGCAAGTTCCTCTTGCAGGTTCATTGTACTATATTTACTCATATTCATAGGCTTAACTTCTATTTCGTCATCACTAATTACTTGCGACTGCTCTGCTCTATCAATTGGAATATTCCCGAATAACTGAAATATCTTATCAGTATTCTCTGTTCCCATTTTATGTTCTGCTTTTCTTGCATTACTCGATACTTGAGAACTTATCTCTACCGATCTTCCATTTCCATATTCTCTTTGCTGTGGCTCTTCTGAAAAAATATTCCTTGCATTGTATTTTTGTAATTGTTCTTCTGTCAATGGTTCATGAAGCATTTTAAGCTCCATTGCTTTAATAACATACTTTCCTTCGCCAAACCAAAGCATGATTTCATCACATTCTTCTACACATCTAGTTCCTAACCCTACTCTGTGATATAAATATGCTAATTCATACGCCCATCTCTCCCGATAATCTCTTTGTTTAAATTCTTCTAAAACCTCTATTTTCTCTTCTAAAGGAACATCCTGTGCTTCATATAACTTATATCGCAAAATATAAATACCCGTATCCCTAGGTGCAATTTGTGCAAACTCCTTCATATATTCAACTGCCAGAACATACTCCTCCATTTTAATTGCAAGTTCACATAGTGCATATACGATCATCCTTCCACCTGGATAACGTTCATAAGCCAGGAGTAAAATATCCCGGCTTTCTTCATATTTTCTGTTTATTTTATAAATTTCACTGACAGTACAAAGCATGGAAACACTTTTAACTCTGCGCCAATCAACCGTGTCAGCCACTTTCATTGCTTCCGCATATTCTTTGCTTTCCAAAAGTGTTTTAATTTGCTCGGCACGTACCTTATACTCATACTTGTCCAATCGTTTTCACCTCGACTATATCAAGAAATCATGTAAAACAACAATATATGCACATTTTAAGTTAAGTTTACCATAGGTCTAGTATATTGTCAAAAATATTGCTTGTAAAAAATAACTAAATAATCATTCTTTTAACAAAAAAAGTTGCTCTGGTTTTTAATTACCAGAGCAACTTATTCTTTTTTTATTTTTCATCGAGCATGCATGTGTTTGTATGTTTCATATTACAGTCTTGAATCCTACTTGATGGACAATCTACAACTCCTTTTAAAAAACAAAATGTATTTTCTTTCTTTTTTTCTGTGTCTTCCTCTAACATACAAACAGTAACTCTCTTCATATTACAATCTTGAATCCTGGCCGAATTACAATCGACAATGCCTTTTAGAAAACAAAATGTATTCTTTGGCATATTAATTCCTCCATTCCTACCAAACCGTATTTATAATATTATTATAATATATTAAGAGTAAAAACAAAAGGATTATTTACTGTAGCATATTACTAAGTTCTGCAAACTGGCTTAGTGTTAATGCTTCCCCACGGATTTTCTCTGATAAATGCATTTTTTGTAAAACTTCTACTATTTTTTCTTTTGATAAATGTAATTCGTTTGTATTGTGAATACTATTCTGTAAAGTCTTTCTTCTTTGATTAAAAGAAGCTCTGATTAGTGCAAACATTAATTTCTCATCTGTTACATCAACAGGTGGCTCGTCATATGTTTGTAAACAGATAACCGCTGAACCAACTTTTGGTTGTGGTATAAAGCAACTAGGTTGAACAAATGCTACTATTTTAGGTTTTGCATAGTATTGCACCGCTAGCGAAAGTGCACCGTAGTCCTTTGTCCCAGGGCCAACTTGCATTCTGTCAGCAACTTCTTTTTGTACCATTACCGTTATACTTTTTAGTGGTATGTGATCTTCAAACAACCCCATAATTATTGGTGTAGTAATATAATATGGAAGATTTGCAACTACTTTTATTGGTTTACCATTATTTTTTTCCATAACTAATTGTTTCATATTTACTTTCAATACATCTTGATTGATAATCGTTATATTATTATATGTCGATAATGTCTCTTCTAAAATAGGAATTAAAGTTTTATCTATCTCTATTGCAATTACTTCACGCGCTTTTTCACATAAGTACTGCGTCATGGTTCCTATTCCTGGACCTATTTCAATTACCATATCATCTTTTTGGATATTCGCTGCTTCTACAATTTTTTCAAGTATATTTTTATCTATTAAGAAATTTTGTCCATACTTCTTTTGAAACACAAAATTGTATTTTTGAACGATATCCATCGTTATACTTGGATTACTGAGTGTTGTCATATTTTCTCCTGTTTTACCTTATGCATTAATTCTATACATCGTCTTAGCATTAGTTGTTGTTATTTCTTCCACAATTTCTTTATTAATTCCTTTGATATTTGCGATTTCCTCTATTACATATTGCAAATAAGTTGAATTATTTCTCTTCCCGCGATAGGGCTCTGGTGCCAGATATGGACAGTCTGTTTCTAAAACAATTTTTTCTATTGGCGTATATGCTACTACTTCTCTTAATTTCTTGGCATTTTTAAATGTCAAAACCCCTCCAACTCCAATATAAAATCCCATTTTTAAATATTCCTTTGCTAATACTAAATCATAAGAAAAGCAATGAATTACACCACCACTTTCATATGCTTTTTGTTCCTTTATTATATTTAACGTATCTTGCGCAGCCTCTCGACTATGAATAATCAATGGAAGATCCACTTTTCTTGCTAACTCCAACTGTTTGATAAACCATTTTTTCTGAATCTCTCTCTCTGGCTCATCCCAATGATAATCTAGACCTATTTCCCCCACCGCTACTATCTTATCAAGTGCACACTTTTTTTCCAGCCATTTCATATTTTCCTCATTCAGCTCTAGCGTATCACTAGGATGAACTCCGATTGCACCATAAATAAACGGATACCTCTCTGTAAGCGCAATAGTACTTTTACAAGTTTCCATGCAAGAACTAACGTTTACAATGTATCCTATCTTTTCAGCTTGCATTCTCGTTAATATTTCTTCTCTGTCTTTGTTAAAGGCTTCATCATCATAATGTGCATGTGTCTCAAATATCATTTTTTACTCTCTTTCTTCTTTTTGTCTTTACAATTAACTTTTAAATAAACCTATAAAACGCTTGCTTTTATGAAAACAATATAATATAATATTCCTTGCGTTCTAATATTTTGCGCTTCTAGCTCAGTTGGTAGAGCACCTGACTCTTAATCAGGGTGTCTAGGGTTCGAATCCCTAGAGGCGCACACGAAAGTATCTGCTTTTAATAAAAGTTGATACTTTTTTCATTGAGATAATTATTTGTTGTTTCTTATGTTTGTTAAATCTTTAACCACTTCTCCCGCTATAATTAATCCAACTGTTGCAGGGACAAATGCATTACTTGATGGTATTCTTTTTTCTTTTCTACTATGCTTACTTTTTTCTTCTATTTCCATTGTTTGAAATGGTAATTCTTTTGAATAAACTACTTTTAATTTCTCTATTCCTCTTGCTTTTAATTCTTTTCTCATTACTTTTGCTAAAGGACAAACAGATGTTTCAAAAATGTCTGCCACCTCAAAATCTGCAGCATTAAATTTATTTCCTGCGCCCATAGAAGAAATGATAGGTATATTTGCTTCTTGTGCCTTTAAAACTAATTCAATTTTTCCTGTAACAGTATCAATTGCATCTACAATATAGTCATATACTGATAAGTCGACATTTTTTGCTGTTTCTGGCATATAGAACAATCGATGTGTATATACGGTTGCTTCTGGGTTTATATCCAATATACGTTCCTTCGCAGCATCAACTTTATATTGTCCTATTGTTTTTCTCGTCGCAATAATCTGTCTGTTTAAATTTGATAAGCAAACTATATCATCATCGAATAAATCCAATGTTCCCACTCCACTCCTAGCAAGTGCTTCCACTGTATAGCCACCAACCCCACCTATTCCAAACACTGCAACTCTAGCGTTTTGCAATACTATCATTGCTTTTTCTCCAAAAAGCATTTTAGTTCTGATAAACTGTTCCTGCATTTTACCACACCTCTGTATTGTTGATTCTTTGCTATTTTATCATATATTTTTATAAATAAAAGCATTCTTTATAAAAAAAGATTTGACAACTATAATTATAACACTTATAATAATTATTAATTTAACTATTGCGATATATATGGAAAGGAGCCGTTATATATGATTAATACAATAAATGTTAGTAATACTGCACAAGTCCGAAGTTATAACCTAGCACTTGTTAAAAATGCCTTAAAAGCTATACCCTTTGGTACAAAGAATACGATTTCAAAAATAACCAGTCTTAGTGTCGCTACTTGTAATACTTTACTAAATGAACTTGCTGATAGTGGAGAAATATTAGAAGTTGATACCGAATCTGCTTCTGGTTGTGTTGGCCGTCCTGCAAAAGCATACCGCTTTAACGAGAGCCATTCACATATATTGTGTGTTTATGCTACTACTATTGGTGGTCACAGAAAACTAACATATGCTGTTGTAGATTTACTTGGCAATATTGTAGAAAGTGAATCGCTAGAAAAAAAATTGGTTGACTATCAAGAAATCGAAGATTTAATCAGCATCATAATGCAGAAGTATACACAAATCAGGGCAATCGGTTTTGGTGTTCCAGGTGTTGTAAACAATGATAAAGAAATCGATTCCTGTGATATTGAAGCACTCACAGACTGCCCTATTGTTTCCCGCCTGTCTGAACGTTTCAATATCGATGTAGTAATAGACAATGATATGAATTTAATTGCATACGGCTTTTATCAAGAAGAGTCTCTCGAAGAAGAATTCTCTATGGCTCTGGTTTCTTTTTTTGATAATGTTTGTGCAGGTAGCGGCATTATTATTAATGGAACAATATTTCACGGGAGTACAAATTTTGCAGGTGAAGTTTCGTATTTACCTTTTGAAATGAATTGTGAAGATCAGATAAAACTATTAAGCACTCGCGAAGGTGTGATTCAACTAGTTTCGAAGACTCTCTCTTCATTGATTGCAATTATTAACCCGGCTTTAATTGTATTAACGGGTAATCCCATTCAGGAAAATATGCTTTTTGAAATGCGTAAGAATTGTGCACGTACCATTCCCGAAAAGCACCTTCCTAAAATTCGATATTCTTCTGACATTAATCATTACTATATGCAAGGTCTTAGTGCACTGACGTTGGAGTATATTAACAATCCATTTCATTAACTTGAAACCTTATAAGGAGAGGTATTTATTATGATTACTTTATTAGTTATTATTTATCTTGCATTCATCAGTCTTGGTCTTCCTGATGCTTTACTTGGTTCTTCTTGGCCTGCAATGCGTGTTGAACTTGGTGCTCCGCTTTCCATGGCTGGAATACTTGCAATGTTTATTTCCGGTTGTACAATTATTAGCAGTCTCGGTAGTTCTTATATGATTAATCGTTTTAAAACGAGTCGCGTGACTATTTTTAGCGTTGCATTAACTGCTATTGCATTACTTGGATATTCTTTTGCTCCCTCAACACTGTGGCTTTTTTTCCTGGCACTTCCGTTAGGTCTTGGTGCTGGTGCTATAGATTCTGGTCTTAATAATTTTGTTGCATTGCATTACAAGGCAAAGCATATGAGTTGGCTACACTGCTTTTGGGGAATTGGCGCTACTGCTGGACCTTTCTTAATGTCAATTTTTCTTAATAATAATAACAATTGGCGTGGTGCTTATAGAAGTATTTCTTTTATACAAATTGCATTATTCATTGCTATGCTATTTACGCTTCCTTTATGGAAGGTTATTGAAAACAATACGAATACTTTATCAAAACAGTGTGATAAGTCATATTCAAATAGAGATGCTTTAAAAGCACATGGTGCAAAATGGTCTCTGCTAGTATTTATTTGCTATTGTAGTGTCGAAATAACAACTGGCCTCTGGAGTAGTTCCTATCTTTCAGAGTATAAAAATGTCAGTGCTGCAACTGCTGCTGGTATTGTTTCTCTATACTATGCAAGTATAACAGTAGGGAGAGCCTTGACCGGCTTTCTAACCATGAAATTCAAAAATGATACTTTAATACTTAGTGGCACTTTACTTAGTATTTTTGGGATTATAATTTACATGCTCCCACTACCTGTCTTTTATTCAGCTTTTGCCCTTATTTTAATTGGTTTAGGCTTTGCACCTATTTTTCCATGTATGCTTCATCAAACACCGGAACGTTTTGGAAAAACAGCTTCACAAACTATGATGGGACTGCAAATGGGATCAGCTTATGTAGGTAGTACATTTATGCCATTAATATTTGGTTTTCTTGCTGGCAACTTTAATACTGCTTTATTGCCTTATTATTTATTTATAATTTCTATTTTTATGTTAATTGCAACCAAAAAAATATCTATGGTTAAATTTAATGAAAGTGAGGCTAACCTATGAAAATAACACATATAGGAGTTTATGTAACAGATCTTGAAAGATCAAAAGATTATTATACAAAATACTTTAAAGGAGTATCGAATGAAAAGTATTCTAATGCAGAAGGTTTTTCCAGTTATTTTCTTACTTTTGAAGATGGTGCAAGTTTAGAAATCATGCATCACAAAGATTTAGAAACATTTCCTGTTATTGATAAATCAACTGGATGGAGTCATTTGGCTTTTTCTGTTGAAAGCAGAGAAAGTGTAGTTGCACTAACTGCAAAGATTGTTGCTGATGGATATATATTGTACAGTCCGTTGCGTGAAACTGGCGATGGTTACTTTGAAAGTTGTGTAGCTGATCCAGACGGAAACCGCGTAGAAATTACGATTTAGGACTTGAATTTTCTACATTTTATGGTATACTAGGACTGTTCGCGGTAAAAAGCGAACAGTCTTTTTTTGCTTAATACCGATGCGTGGCTCAGCTTGGTAGAGCGCTGCGTTCGGGACGCAGAGGTCGTGGGTTCAAATCCCGTCGCATCGACGTTTTTTGAAAAGAACATCATACTTAACATGATGTTCTTTTCTCATTCTTCTCTCTTATATTAATGTTTTAATTCCTTCAAAAATTCTTCTTGTTATTATTGGATTTTTTATGGTAAAAATATGAATTCCATCAACATTATAAATAGTCATGATTCCTGATATTTTTTATAAATGATACTAAGTCAATTATATAATGAAAATCTTTTTTCATTTTAACAGCTGGATTAATGTCACCTCTTAACTCTAGTATATTTTCAATATGTGATTCAAGCAATTTATTCAGCATACTACCACTTTCTGATTTACTGTAATTTATGCATGTCAGAACCATCTGCTATTTTTCTTTTAGTTAATGAGAGTGGAATGTTTTACACTTCTTTTTTCAAAACATTACTAATATCATACGGCCCCAAACGAGATGTTTTAAGACATCAGCATTATCTTATACTTCATGTTGTTTTGGAATTAATTGTATTTTTGGCACAAAAAAGCAGCAATGAAAAAGATTTTATACGTGTATGGGCTGAACCTATTTTACCTTTTTTTAAGCATTCATCACTTTATTTCTCATACCACTCTGTCAGCTTTATTAAAAATATAGTTTTAAACACCTTTAAATTATTCAATATATCTAGTCTGCTGCCATTTCAATCAAAACTACTTTTTTGAGGGATTGTTATAAGTGATCATTTGGATTTGAATCGAGTGGCAAAACTTCTTCCTGACTTTAATAAAATCAAAACGAAAAGTGCACTCCTCTTAGCTGTTCTTTCTCATTTATGTTATACAACAGATTTAGCTACCTTAATGGATTCCCATAACACTGACTGCAAGTCATTCTGTATTTTTGACGGAAGACAAATAGAAAGAAATGTTCTTGCACATTGCAAAGATTTTATTTTAGCCCTATCGATTAATCGTAACATATGATATAATATTTTGTAAATTAATATGTCAGAATTTGTAGAAAGCTATGGAGTACATTACTATGCCCTTTAATTCTTTTATTTTTATGCTTGGATTTTTACCCATTGCTCTTTGGGTATATTTCTTTGTCTGCAAGAAAAGCAGTGGTAACCTGCCAAATATTATTCTATTACTTATTTCTCTTTGTTTCTATACTTATACAAGTTGGATGTGCTTATTAGTATTGATTGTATGCGCTGCTGGAAACTACCTTTTTTATCTATGGTTTCATTTAAACAAATCCCGTGCACAGCACAAAATTGCATTGTTTATGGCTGTCACATTTAATGTTGGGATATTGGGATATTTTAAATACTCTAATTTCTTTATTGAGAGTTTTAATCTCATCTTCAATACTAACTTGACAATCAATAAAATATTACTTCCTATGGGGATTAGTTTTTTTATATTTCAGCAAATCACCTTTATTGTAGACTCCTATAAGAATGAAATAGATAATTTTTCATTAATTGACTTTTTCCTGTATTCTTTCTTCTTTCCTTCCATAAGTAGCGGGCCAATTCTTCGTTATAATGAGATGCTTGTGCAATTTTCAGATATTGAACGAAAAAAAATAAATTACACCAATATGACTGCCGGATTATATTTATTTAGTCTTGGACTTGCAAAAAAAGTTTTATTGGCACAGGTATTTGCAAATGCCGTAAACACGGGCTATGATGATCTTTCCAGTCTAGGGACCATCAATGCGCTGATTATTACTTTTGCCTATACCTTTCAGATATATTTTGATTTTAGCGGATATTGCGATATGGCACTTGGTATTGCTAAAATGTTTAATATCGAACTGCCTGCAAATTTTGATTCACCTTATCAGTCTTATACCATAACTGAATTTTGGGCACGATGGCATATAACTCTGACCCGTTTCTTTACCAATTACATTTATATTCCTCTTGGCGGCAGTCGAAAAGGGGAAATACGCACATACATTAATATATTAATCATATTCTTCATCAGCGGCTTGTGGCACGGTGCAAATATAACCTTCATCGTTTGGGGATGTCTTCATGGGGTCGCCATGGTTATAACGCGAATCTTCAAAAAGCAAATAGATAATTGGCATCCTGCGTTCAAATGGACTGTAACATTTTCTTTCATCAGTTTCGCTTGGATTTATTTCCGTGCCAGAACTCTCGCTGAGGCTCATACTATAATTGACAGACTTCTCCGTTTTCAGTTTGACGACATTAACATCTTTATTGCGGATGCTTTTAATATCACAGAAATTCAATTTATATTTGATTTATTTCATTTCTCATTACTCGATATATGTCCGTACCTAATGATGATTTTATTTTTTTTATTTGCTTTTTATAATGTACTCTGCACTAAGAATAACATGAAAATAATGAAAGAATTTATCCCATCCTCAAAAACTAGTATCATAACTGCAATTATTCTACTTTGGTCACTTGTATCACTGACAGGAATCAATACCTTTATTTATTTTTCATTTTAGGAGAGCTTTTATTATGAACGAAAAAAGATATTTATTTTTAACACTCAAAATTGTGTTAACAGGTATTTTATTAATTTCTATTTTGGTCATTTACCTAGATCCATTTTTTCATTATCACAAACCTCTTGCGTCCTTTTCATATGACATCGAAAATCAATCTTATCAAAACCCGGGGATTGTTCGTCACTTCGATTATGATAGTTTGATATGTGGCTCTTCTATGGTTGAGTTATTACTCCCTTCTGAATTTAAATCAATATTGGATTTACAGGTAGTAAAAGTACCTTATAGCGGCGGAACTTCAAAGAATATGAATATCATTGTCTCTCAAGCATTCGAGCACCATTCCGATATCAAAAATGCATTTTGGGGATTAGATTTATATGCACTTAAATCAGATAAAGAATCCCTTAAAATGGACCTTCCAGAATATCTATATGATGAGAGTTATCTTTCCGACGTTTCATACTTATTGAACAAAGAAGTTCTTTTAAAACAAATACCACATCTACTAGATAATTCAGTTGAAAAAGCCACAGATTTTGATACAGCTTATAATTGGAGCATTGAATATAAGAATAAGTATTCTAAAAATTCTGTACTCTCTCAATTAAATATGCCATTAGTTGCAGAACGAAACGAAATCATTCCTGCCAATTTAGATGGAAACGTTGTTGCAAATATTCAAGAAAACATTCTTCCTCTTGTTAGCCAGCATCCTGATACAAAGTTTGTTTTCTTTATTCCTCCATACTCCATTCTTTATTGGTACAGTGACCTTTTTTCCGGGACATTCAGAAATTCTGTGGCTAATATGGAATATGCTGTCACAGAGTTATTAAAATATGATAATGTTGAAGTATTCTTTTTTCCAAGTATGATAGAAAATACGAGTAATTTATATCAGTATATGGATTTAATGCATTATTCGCCACGAATCGCATCCCAAATTGTAGATTGCTTTTCAACAAAAAAATATCAGATAACGGCTGCCAACAAAGACGAAACCTTTCAAAAATTTATTGTTACCACTGAATCATTTGATTATGGGGTATATTCTTCTGATTTTGTCGTTTGCCAAGCCAAAGAAGATTTTAGTGAATACTTGCAATCCCTTCAATCCAAGCGTTATATCGTTTGCCTATTGGTTAACAGAGACTTGGGAAAGTTGCATGAATCAGAAATTGAATTGCTCAAAAAGAATAACTGTTTAATTAATGACTATGAGTCTGACAAGTATCTAATACAAGTAATTGATAACTGCCAAACTGTGTATGCGGAATCATCTGCCGATCCCTTGAGCAAAACTATCAGTTATGATGGTTTGGAAATCAGTTTCGCTTCGGCCAGCACCAAGACTAGTGCTTCTATAATGATAGATTCTGTAGAGTATTGCCCCGAAGGCAAATTATTGAATCTTGTAGTATATGACAAGGAATTGCAGCGTGTAATCGACTCAAGTGGTCTGCGCGATGATACACGGTTGTTAATGAAATATTAAAGAGAAGGTAATTATTCTGTGTATACTTCTTGATTTAGTGGAATAATTTCAGCCTATTTTATCTGGTTTCTAATTTTTAAATATACTTTAATAAACTTCATTTATTTATAATAATATCTTTCGCGAGTTCATTAGTTAATCATAAAAAAATAGTATGACACCCTTATGTAATGCTTATGCGTACGCTCTGACAGCTGCAATTATGAACTATATCTCCTGCCTCAATGATTCATAATCTATTCTCCAGCAATTAGGGTTCCTTGTCTCCTTCATTGTATCTTTACAGATAGGTAACTTCACTCAGTCCCGCATAGTCTTTTAGATATTTTAAAATCGTATCTTTATTAAGTTTCTTATAAATTGCAACAATAAAATATTCCTCTCTTCTAAGTGTTTCATCATCCAGAGGATCGAATTTTGTCTCACATATAAAATAAGACTTGTTATATTAACTGAATTGATGATAATTACTGAGAGCAATATGATTTGTTTTTACATCCTTAATAGCTAGCTACTCTTTTGATATCATTACTGTTATGCATGTTTTCGGCTATAAAATACTTTGATTATTTTATCTGTTACTCGGACATCGACCTTGCTTTTTATGTATTCAAACGAAATGGAGTATAACATCTTATCCACAGATATGTGAAAATCATAATGAACAGTGGCCTTTTTCTATTCTGTTATTCATATGGGGTAGAAGGTGTTTTTGTCAGCAGGGGCAGTTCTTCGCCGCAGAAGATGCTTATTCGGCTGACCTCTTTTTTCTAAAAATCACTGGAGTTATACGCCGTAAGATTTTCTCTTATTGTGCAATTTAATTCAGCAGTGAAAAGAACTGTTCATTTCGTAAAGCTACAGTAATCCAGATGGATACATTGCCGACAGAACATTCCGCATTGAATTTATCTTTGGCTTTTCTGACTTTTGTAGGAATGATAGCGGTATTATAACGTTCAGCCATTTCATGATAGACAGTATTACCCTGCTGATTATACCTCCAACAATTGTGAATGACGATGGTCTTACAGTTATCAGGTACCAGTATTCTTGCTGTTCCACCAAAGAACTGATACATGTGAACATGTGCCTTAATCCATACCTCTTGTCTTTCGTTGATAAACACTTCTACATTGGCAGACTTACTATATGTCATGACTCCTACAAAAAGATAGACCTCTGATATCACGTCAGCATCTGGATCAGTGATGTGGACTGGATTTCCTGCCATGTCAACCACAACCTGTTCTTCTGGTTTGCGATTAATATGCATGGTTGCAAGACGTTTTACTTCCGCTTGCTGAAGGTAATAACAAAATTACGAATATATACGTGCTTCTTCATTAATAAGACGACAGTCCTCCATATATTTTGTGCACAAGAGTTTTTTGCTTACACCACTAATTTCTGGAATGACAATATACAAAACCAAACAAGGTGGTGTAAAATGTTCCTGCTTGCTCAATGTGAAACAAATAGCGATTTTGCAGCTTCATTGATAGAATTTTTATCTGCAATAGCTACTGCCTTTTTTAATTGTTGCAATGTCATAATTTCCCTCATAAATATCCCTTCTTTTCACAACTAATACAATTCTACAAAATCAAATTAATGATATCGCTATTTATAGAATACAACATTTTTATTATATAGCAAATTCTTAAAAAAAAGAAAATACTATAAGCATCGAAGAATACTTTTTAGAGGGTAAGAATAACACCTCTGATGTGTAAGAGATACCTTTTCGTGAGTTTTCAATTTAGAAATACCGTCTCCTCAATGCTTACAGTAGGATATGACATCTATTAAAAGTCTTGACCATAATATCATATTATTATTACTTACTTTTCATTACATAACTATTACCATATGATTATGTAATAAATTACTACTATTCTTTTATATTTTTTTAGCCTGCATTATAGCAAATTATCAAGTTTTACAGTGGTAAATACTTCTGACTTGTTTTCTTTTACTCTCACTAATAGATAAAATCGTACCATTGTGCATTTCAACTTTCTCATAATGATATGTTTTAATATGTTTTTGATTAACAAAGAAAGATTGGTGTATTCTTATAAACTTTATTGCAAGTGTGCTCACATATTTCTCTACATTTTTCATTTTGTCATAAAAACTGTATGTTTCTCCATTAATACAGAAAATAGTAATGGTTCGCATATCACTTTGAAAATACATAATATTTTTGAGTAATAATTGATAAGATATCTTTTTGCTTGAAAATGAAAAAATATCTTTATTTTGCATTAGATATTCACATGCTTCTTCAAATACTTTTTTAAAATGGCTTCTACTAATTGGTTTTTGGATAAAAGAAAAAGGATGAACTTCATATGCATGATAGGCATACTCTGTTTTTTGAGAAATGAAAATAATTTTACATAAACGATTTGTTTGCACAATAACTTTAGCATAATTAATTCCTTCATAATTATTTATCTCCCACTCCAAAAAAATAAGATCAAAACTATATTTTTCTTCAATATCCCATATTAATTCCTTTCCCTCTGTATAAGATATAATACTAAAATTGCAGCCAAGTTTTTTTCCGTCTATTTCTATCCAATATTTTAACTCTTCAATAATTGCCTTTTCTTTGTCACAAACAGCTATTTTAAACGTTATTACCCCTCCTCTCTACAATGACCATTTCACACGCACTACTATTATATTACAAAATAAGTAATATTATGGTAATTACGTAATAATATGGTATTCGCGCTCCTTATACCAAAAAATATGGTATAATAAATTTCTATTATGAAAAAGGCAAAAATGTTATATAGTTTATCCTTTTTTTAGATTTTGAATATTGTTCTTTTTAGATATTACAACTATAATTAGTACATTGATTAGAAAAGAAGGTGAAATACATGATTCATGATAATAAAAATACTTTTCAACATAAAAAATCTTTTTCTGTTTCTATTTTGGGCATTATTCTATATTCTGTTCTTTTGATTACTGTTATGGTAGGTGCCTATTTTTTGATTAGCAATATTTTTACAAAAAACGAACAATCTAGTGATATAAATGCAAACAGCCTTTCAAATAATGAAGTGAGTGAAAATGAACTTTCTATTTCCTCTGAGGCAGTTCCTATAATTGAAAATGAAACAGATGAATCTGCGCTTAAAGAAGATTTAATTGACTTGTCTTCTATTGTTTCTGCAAAAGAATATACGATTGATTATTCTGTTATTCATTTTGAACCAGCTACACGTGATCTCACTCTTACTTGGAAAGATACTGTATTTTCTAAATTAGAGAATACTAAAAAACCCATAGAGGCTCTTATTAACACTTATTCTATGGCACGTAAATGGGCTACTCGTGAAGATGGCAAAAAAATGGAATTTGAGATTTATACAAATCCCGATTCTAATAAAACAGAAAAAATTGTAGCTATTGAACATTGTGGTGATTATTTGGAAATTCTTGATTACTATTATGATAACGGTAAAATTAACTATATTGATCAAAGAAGTATGATTATTAATACTCCTATTAATATTTCATCTGCAGATGTCACTGGCAGATATTACTTTAATAATGATTGCCTCGTTAAATATTCTTTGGTAGAAAATGATGTAGCATACGAATACACTGCTTCTAATCTTGAGAAGTATAGCGATGGTACTAAAAGTCAGTATGACTATTTGGAAGAAACTATGCTTAATTGGTCTTATATTACCTTAAATGCAGTCCCGGCATTAGTAGAAACGCAAGTCATTGAGGGATATGTTTTCGATGTATTTAATTCACCTATGGCAGATGCAAATGTCCAATTAATCTCTGAAACAACCGGTAATATTGTCCTTAAAACTATTACTGATGGTAATGGATTATATACTTTTACTCTACCTGTCAGTACTGATACTTATACCATTCGGGTTAAAAAACAGACACTTAATGATGCTAATTTATATGGCGTAACTGCTGTATCTGGATCTGCTACTTATTATGCAAAGCCTCTATATATGTCTTATACTGATAATGGCGCAACTTATAATATGACAATTACACTTTGCGATGCATCATCAGATAACAAACTACTATCTGATGCTACATTAACTTTGCGGGAAGGACTAAATAGTAAAACTGGTGCTTCTTTAATTAGTACGACTTCGGATAATGATGGAGCTATTATTTTTTCTTTACAGGCTGGTAGTTATACTGGTGAAATTAAAAAGGATGGTTATGAAACATCTTACTTTCCAGTAATTGTGAAAATGGACCATTCAACTGCTTATGGATATACGGTTCCTACACTCAGTGATGGCGATTATTATGTGATTGCTTCTTGGGACAACCCATCTCTTGATTTAGATTCATTATTTTTTACAGCTGACATTCCTAATGCAATAAAAAGTGAAACTGATTACAAAGTAGGTCCTGCTTCCGAGGCAATTAAAATAGAATCTGCAAGTAAAGGTGTTTATCAGTACTTCTTGTCGGATTATACAAATTGTATTGCAGGCGATCCCATGAATTATTCTCTTTCTACAAGCAATGCATTAGTAACTGTATTTGGCACAAATGGTTATATGGCTTCCTATTCTGTTCCTGTTGCTCATGGAGGTGTTATCTGGGATGTGTTCCGTCTTCGCAATGGAAAATTAATTACTACAAATTATTTTTATTCTGTTATTGATCCGCATTATACTTCTTATCTTTCTAAGTAAATAAAAGGTGCAACACTCTATTGGTGTTGCACCTTTTATTTTAAAGAAATTATGATTTTTCTTTTTTTTGCTTGTTTTTCTTGATTACTTTCAAACGCGTAAATTCTTCTCTTTCTTTTTCTTCTAAAGAAGCTTGAATATTAAAGCATAGATTAGAATAAGTCGGAATTGTTATATTTTCTAAAGCATTAGCTCTCTTCTGTGTTTTTTTAATATTCGCAGCGAGTCTGTATGCCGAATTCTCTACCGATGAAAGCCTTACCGTTAACCTTTTTACCTTATCAAATGCAATAAGAACTTCATCAAGAGAATCTCGTGTACTGTAAAATGCAAATGTTGGTTTTAAATCTACATTATCCATCTGCGCAAGTGGTATTTCGGTGCCCATAACACTCCTAACTTTCACTATGATAGAATTTTCTACCGGCATTGCCTCTGCAATTTCTTGTATATAATCAATCCCTAATTCAATATTTGCTTCCTGCAATGCCCTATATGCTTTTGTAAAAGTGATATCTATTTCCGACTGAATATCTTTTGCTTCATCTATCAATGACATTAATTCTGAAATTAAGATATTACGTTTTTTATCCATTAATTCATAACCCTGTTTTGCAAGTTTCAGGGAATTTTTCATGATTATTAAATTTCCTTTTGTCGGAAATGTATTTAGGTTCATATAATCACCTCTTTTATTTTCCTTTTATACAGAAGTCTCTTGATATCTCTCTTCCAAAATTTTAGTATCAATTCTGTCAAGTTCTTCTTTTGGCAACATTCTTAGTAATTCCCATGCCAAATCTAATGTCTGTAAAATGCTTCTATTATCCCCCATCTTCTGCCCTATAAATTTTGTTTCAAACCCTTTTCCAAATTCTATATACTTTTTGTCTATTGCTGATAATTCATCTTCTCCTATGACAGATGCAAGCGCTCTGGCATCACCTACTTTTGCATAAGCAGCAAATAATTGATTTGCCACTGCCTGATGATCTTCTCTAGTATATCCCTCGCCTATTCCATCCTTCATAAGACGTGATAACGAAGGAAGTATACTAATAGGAGGATATATACCCTGTCCATACAAGGAACGATCAAGTACAATTTGCCCTTCCGTAATATATCCTGTCAAGTCCGGAATAGGATGCGTAATATCGTCGTTTGGCATTGTTAATATTGGTATTTGTGTTACAGAGCCTTTCGCTGTGTTAACAATTCCCGCTCTTTCATAAATTGTTGCCAACTCACTATATAAATAACCTGGATAACCTTTTCTGCTTGGAATCTCACCTTTTGAAGAAGATACTTCTCTCATAGCTTCTGCAAAAGATGTCATATCCGTTAAAATTACTAGTATATGCATATCTAACTCAAAAGCAAGATACTCCGCAACAGTAAGTGCAACCTTCGGTGTAATCAGTCTTTCTACCACTGGATCATTCGCAAGATTTAAAAACATGCAAACATGGTCAGATACTCCACCCTCTTCAAATACTTTTTTAAAATAATTGGCAACATCATGTTTTACACCCATTGCTGCAAATACAATTGCAAATTTCTCATCCTTATTATCTCCTAAAGATGCTTGATTTACGATTTGCGCTGCAAGTTCATCATGTGGCAGACCATTTCCAGAAAAAATGGGGAGTTTCTGTCCTCTGATTAAGGTTGTTAATCCATCAATTGCAGAAATACCAGTACGAATATAATCACGAGGATATTCCCGCATCGTTGGATTCAAAGGCAATCCGTTGATATCTTTCTTTTTTTTGGCTACAATTTCGCCCAATCCATCAATTGGTGCACCTACCCCATTAAAGACCCTCCCAAGGACTTCTGGTGACAAGGAAACCTCCATAGGGTGCCCCGTTAATCTTAATTGCGTATTTTTAAGTGACATGTTTTCTGTTCCCTCAAATACTTGAATAATAGCTTTATCCTCATAACACTCAATAATTCTACCGATTTTTTTTTCTTTTCCTTCAACAATTATTTCTACGATTTCATCAAAAGCAGCATTCCTAATACCCTCAATTACGACAAGGGGACCGCAAATTTCATTCAGGCCTAAGTATTTGATTGGCATCTTATTCCCCTCCTTATTGATTCTTTTCTAATACCTTATCATAAAAAGTATCAATACTTTCTCTATAATCATCAAATAGTTGCAATTCATTATTTGGTATATCATACTTTATTGATGAGACTCTATCAAATATTAAATCTTCTTTCAATATTGACATTGGCATGCCCATAGCAATCAGTTTTCTGGATCTATCATATAAATAGAGAATTGTCTCTAACATCTTAAATTGCTTCTCCATTGGTACACAAGTATCTTCCTTATGGAAAGCATTCTGCTGTAAAAAACCAATCCGAATTACTTTTGCAATCTCAATAACCAACTTCTGATCATCGGGAAGTACATCTGCTCCAATTAACTTTACAATTTCCATTAGATTACTTTCTTGATTTAATAAAGTAATCACTCGTGCACGATAATTCATAAAATCCGGTGAAACATTCTCTTTATACCATGGTGCTAAATCAGACAAGTATTCACTATAGCTGGTTAACCAGTTAATAGCTGGAAAATGTCTTGCATATGCTAATGATTTGTCCAATCCAAGAAAACACCTTACAAATCGCTTTGTATTTTGTGTCACTGGCTCAGAAAAGTCGCCTCCTTGTGGAGAAACAGCTCCTATGATAGATACCGATCCTTCTGTATGATTTAGATTCAATGTCATTCCTGCTCTTTCATAAAATCCAGATAATCTAGAAGCTAAATATGCAGGAAATCCCTCTTCGGCAGGCATTTCTTCTAATCGTCCTGACAACTCACGAAGTGCCTCTGCCCAACGTGAAGTCGAATCTGCCATAATCGCCACGTCATAACCCATATCGCGATAATACTCTGCCAATGTGATTCCTGTATAAATAGAGGCCTCTCTAGCTGCTACAGGCATATTAGACGTGTTTGCAATTAGTGTAGTTCTCTCCATTAGCTTATTCCCGGTTTTTGGATCCTCTAGCTTTGAAAAGTCTTCTAAAACCTCAGTCATTTCATTTCCACGCTCACCACAACCTATATAAATAATGATATCTGCATCAGACCATTTTGCTATCTGGTGTTGTGTCATTGTCTTTCCTGTTCCAAACCCTCCAGGAATCGCTGCCGTACCTCCTTTTGCAATCGGAAAAAAAGTATCCAGTATTCTTTGACCCGTAATCAATGGGATGCTCATTGTATAGCGCTTTTCAACTGGTCTCGAAACACGAATTGGCCATCTTTGTGCAAGCCTGAGAGGATAATCTTCACCATTTTCCATCGTGATAACACCAACTATATCCTCTACAGTATACTGTCCATCTTCAATAACACTTTTTACAATACCTGAAACGTTTGGTGGAACCATTGATTTATGTATTATTGCTGCGGTCTCTGGAATCTCAGCAATAATTGTTCCGCCTGCAATATGCTCTCCAACAAAAATTGTCATATGTACATTCCACATTTTTTTTGTATTAAGAGATTCTGCATTAATTCCACGATTAATGTAAATACCTGCTTTTTCAGCAATCTCTGTTAATGGTCTCTCAATACCATCAAATATATTATTAATAATACCAGGTCCTAAAATGACTGAAATTGCTGAACCAGTCGCAATTACTTCTTCACCTGGTTTTAATCCACTTGTCTCCTCGTATACTTGTATTGTAGTCATCTCAGTTGTAAGACCTATTACTTCTCCAACCAATTTTTCTGTACCAACATATACCATCTCGCCCATTTTAAAACCTGTGTTACTTTTAATATAGATAACAGGACCATTAATACCATAAACAATTCCCTTATTTTCCATTTCAGTGTCCTCCTTGGAAGACAAATTTGTCTCTCTCTTCTGCCAGTAAAGTCTCAAAAGAATTATCAATTAAAATTTTTCTCGAATCGGTAATGGCCCTTGTTCCTCCAATAAAAGAGTAATTACTTACTGTAAGTTTGCAACCTGTAGCTTTTTCAAGATCATTTTTTTTATCAGCATCATCTATATCAATATAGATGATCATCTCTTCATTTCCTGCAAAATCTGCTTCTTCTTTTATTTGTGAAATCAACAGATTTTGGTACTCCGCCGTTTTCTTATAAGTCACTAAAAGTTCTTTGACCTCATTAAAAAGCAAACCGACCAATTTATCATGCCTATCTGAAAGTTCCTTACGAATTAGAATCTGCTCAGATGATATTTCTTTATTTATAAGCTTCTGCAGTCGTTCTTTTTCTGCCTCAATAAGTGTTTCTGCCTCTTGCTTTTTAACTTCTTTATACTCTTCATACATTTTTTCTGCAGCTGCATAATAACTCTTAATTAAATCATAGGCCTGCTTTCTAGCGTTTGACATTGTGTTATCTAAAAAATGTTGCATTTTCTCTTCCGTTGTCATTCTTTTCACCCTCTTTATTTACGTTACCTAATTATTAGAGCTTTAAACCAATTGCTTCATTAACATATGAAGTAATAAAATCAGGTCGTCTACCCGTACCATGCCTATCGGGTATTTCTACAATCAATGGCATTCTTCTTTTTAGACGTACTTCATCAATGACATCAGAAAACTCTCTGCCAAACTTCTCTGTCAGCAGGATAATGCCAATGCTCTTGTCTGAAAGTACCTTATCCAACTCTTCCTTTAGTTCTGCTTTTTCATGAACTACGGCTCCTTCTACGCCTGCTAAGCGCATGCCTGTATAAGTGTCTACATTATCACTGATTAAATACATTTTCATATAAAAATACCTCTTTTTATAGCTTGCCTAATATCATAAACGATACAATTAATCCATATAATGCAATACCTTCTGCCAATCCGACAAAAATAAGTGACTTACCTAAGATGCTTTGATCTTCACTAATTGCCCCAAGTGCAGCACTGGCAGCTGATGCAACTGCAATACCACCACCCATGCAAGAAAGACCTGTTGCGATTGCTGCTCCAATATAACCAAGTCCAACAGAAATTCCAGTTGATGCTGTTACTTCTGCTGCATAAACAGTATTAAACATTACAATATTTGCAATCAATAATGTAGAAAAGAAAAAAAATGCATTAACGCCGATAGTTGACTTATATCTTCCTTTACTCTGTTCTCCAAGAAGGAATGCACCAAATGGGATTACGATACTTAATATTAAAGCTATTGCCAAAATAATTTTTACTGCTATTGTCATAATAATGACCTCCTTTGATTTTTAATTATCTACTTTTATTTACTTATTATTTGTTTTTAAACTTGCTCTAAATGGCTTAAATGCATGTCCTGTTCCCATATAGAAGCGACTAAACATTTCATAGAATTCTAGTCTCAATACTTGTATTCCAACAATCAAGCCCTCCATTCCACAAACAAAAATATTTCCAATTATTATAATGATAATATTTGTACGGCCCTGTTCTGCTCCAGCCAACATTAAGACAACCTCCATCATCGCTGCATGACTAACTGCAAATGCCCCAATGCGGACAAACGAAAGTGTATTCGAAAAGTAGCCAAGCAATACTTCAAACAATTCAAAAAATGTCTGTGTGATATACATCCCTTTCTCTTCTGGTAAAATCTTAGCCTTTTTCTCTATTAGATTCATAATTGGCTCTTTTAATGCTATTGCTAAAAGAGGAAGACCAAACATGATAAATAAAAGAATTCCTCCTGGCATTGCATACCCATTAATTATTAAAATTAATGAAACTACTGTAGCACCAAAGAAAACAAAACCGGCAACACCGTTTGTATCAAAAATTCCTTTCTCTAAATTATGGTTCTTATATGAATTAATAATATTAAATACCATAGTTAAAAGAATAATAAACATACCAAAACCAACGGTAACAATAAAAATATAATTTAATTTTCCTACAAATGGGACTTCTGACATATAACTGATTGGTCTTATCCATAAAGGTTCTATTAATTCTTCAAACCCAAACACACTTCCAAACAATGCTCCAAAAATTGTAGAAAACACTCCACAAGTACCAATAATAGCTGCCAAATCTGCTTTCTTAAGTTTATAAAAAAGAAATCCTCCTATAATTAAACATAACCCTTGTCCAACATCTCCGAACATAATGCCAAAAATAAAAGAATATGTTAAAGCAACAAATATTGTTGGATCCAATTCATTATATGCAGGCAAGCCATACATACGAACATACATCTCGAAAGGTTTAAAAACCTTTGGATTTTTTAACTCTGTTGGCGGTTTACTGAAAATATTTCTATGCTCATCCTCTGCAAAACAAGTAATATTATTATCCTCCAGTAAATCACTTTCCAGTTTACTTTCATCTTCTTCCGTAATCCATCCACATAAAATAAAATATGTATTTTCCTCTTTATCTGTACATGCTGCTAACTTTCTTACATCAAAACTATTCGCCTGCTGTGTTAACCATTCCTTTGCATAATATATTTTTTGTATGTTTTCTGTTAATAATTTTTTTTGATGTACAATCACTTTTTTTATTTCCTGACTAAAATCTTCTATTTGTTTCTCCAAGCAAAGGCATGCCTCTTCTGTTGTCCCTTCATACTCATCTGGAATAAAAATTCTTTCAAAGTGCAATGATGTCAAAATTGCATCCACTTTATCTGCTACTTCAATAGGAACAAAATATACGCCCCATACATATTCCAAATCATCATAGCAATTCAAAAAAATTGACATTGTATTACCATAAACAGTTTTACAGAATTTGTCATAGTATTCTTTTGGAAATTTGCCGAATCGAAATTTAATAAACTTAAAATCTAAAATTGCTGAAACTTCAAAATTTAAAGACCGAAAAGGTTGTATTTTTTTTAATGACTCTTCATCTGAATTCTTTTCTGCTACAAAAATGTCAATCTGTTCCTGCATTTCCTTTAATACAGTATCAATCTTTTCTACCGTTTTTATGGCTTCTTTAACAGAAATCTCTTCTTTATTATTTATGTCTTCCGATAAAAGTGATTGCCCCTCAATCTGTGAGGCAAGTTCTTCACATTTTCGCAATTTACTTTCATAAGGATTACTTTCAATAAACGGTTTAATATCATGCACTGTTTTAAGCTCCGAAAGTGCATTTTCTAATTGAATATCATATTTTTGAAAATAATTTTGGACAACACGATCAAACTCGGAAACCGGTCCCATTATATTTATAAATTTCATTTTCCTGATCATCTTCCTGTACTTCCTTCTTTTAATCTTGCATAGTGTATTATTTTTTCATAATCAAGACTATACCTAATCGCTTCCATGATAGTTGTGATTTTATTAATCTCATACTCTTTCTTATATAAATATGAATTGATAATAGCTACCGAATATGGATATTTCATACCATCCTTTTCGTGTACCTTATCCAAAAGATATATATATATATCTTCCAGATTCTCACCGACAATCTCAGGATATAACTTACCATAAAAAGTATTACGTAAAGCTACTGATAAATCTTCTATACTTTTTGATTCCACCAACTCCATTATATCTGCTTTTGTTAGCATGTAATTAATGGGAATCAACATAGCATAAACCTCTGCTTCCGATAACATATAAAATTTCTTAGAACGATATATCCACTGCATATTTAGAATATCTATTTTATAACCAAGTGATCTTTCCATGATTTTGGCATCAAGTCCTTTATATTTTTTCTTTTGTTCCTTCCACAGCATTGTAAAATAGTAATAATCAAGTGCTATTTCATAATCAAATAGTGAATGTTTTTCATTCTCAATCACATGTTTTAGCCGTAAATAATATCCTGTACCCTTCAATTTTTCTACGAATCCTTCTATTGTCACCTCTGCCTGCAAAGCTTCGGCATCTAATTTTGAATATTTCTTAAAAATAGAAATTACTTCCTTATTACTTCTATCTTCGCTATTTGTTCTACAAATATTGCGTAAACAGCCTTTTAAAAAAGATAACTCATAACGTTTAAAAAAAAGTAATAAGTATTTTCTTTGTTCCGTGTTTGCAAAAAGATATAGGTTTTCGAAGTCTTTGTAATAACACATTTTTAATAATTTCTCTATGTTTCCACGATGAAGATCCTCTGGCTTAATAGACATAAACATATCCTTATATGCATCTGTTCCCTTTAAATAATTTATTACTTCAACCACACTATGAAACCCTGCCATCTCTAGAAATTGTTCTTTTTTTATCATTCTACTTCTGATTGCACGGATTTTAGTAGTAATACCACTGTAAGTTCTAAGTCCACTCATATTATCACACACCTATTATTCTATTCATAATATCCTTAGCAATATCATTGTGTTTTGTGTTATAAATTTCTTGTATCATTTCGATAGACTCATTTGTATTTGACCTCAGATCTATCATATCATTTTCCATTTTTTCATGAAGACTCTTGTTTAAAATATTAGCTTTTTCTTTTACTTCCTGTTCCAACTCAAAATCAAGTGTTTTTTTCTTTTCTTCTACTTCTTTAAATATACTTTCTTTTTTCTTTGTAGCTTCAAAAACAATATCACTAGCAGCTTTTTCTATTTCAGATAATTGATTTATTATTTCTTTCATCTATTCATCGCCTTTCTAAAAATAATTGTATATTATACTCATCCTCTTATATCAAAAATTATATTTTTGTAAACATATAAGAGAAAAAGCTGAACCATCGCAATTCCTACGAAACATTCAGCTTTTATTTTGGAAAAAATGTTTTATATAAACTTATAAATATACTCGTATAAAAACTGAATATTGTGTTAGTATTGAGTATAATCTTTTTTACAATAAAAAGAAATAGCAAAATAATAAAAATTTCTATTTATATATAGCTATTAACTTTCCATGTACTACAAATCTTTTTTCATCAGACGCTGTACAAGTAGAAAGTGTCACTACTCTATCAGAGTCAAGTATTTCTACACCTGTATCATACCAAGAATTATTTTTCATTCTATTTACAAATTTGCCGAAGTTTACATTATTTTTATCTGGAGTATACCATATTGTATAAATCTCATCATTTTCTAAAATAGTATGTACAGAAAAAACTTGATATCTATAAACTTTATCAATTGTATAAATAGTAAAGAATTTGTTTTCATCATAAAAATTGCCTTCATTAAATTTTTTTAATAATCCAAACATAGATCCATTTTTCATATTATGTCCATAAATAATTGTATGAAAATCCATAAAATTTGGAGTATTTCCTGCATCCATAAATATACTGCCTGCTTTATTTTCTGTATTAGAAAAAGTATGTGTTAGATAGAAGATATTATCTTTGCCTTGCATAACAGGATAATTAATATCTAAATCATCAAAAGAAATCCAACCTTTTGTATCTATATTTTCTGCTTCAAGCATCTGAAGATTTTCTGTAATTTTCATATTTGGAATAAAAACTTTTTCTTTATTATTACTTGAACTTTCTACTTTTTCTACAATCTTTTTTGGCAATGTAACTCTTTTTTGTAATATCTTGTACTCATCCTCTGCTTTTTTATAACTAAGTGTAATTATGAAAAGGCCTATTACTGCGAAAGTAATTGCAATTAACGCCATTATCCGGATGATTATTCTTATCCTATTGTTTGTTTTCTTGTTTTTTATAGCACGGTTTATCTTGCTACCACTATTCATATCAGAATTCTTATCAGAATTCTCATTATTATTTATTATGTGTGCAAGTAACCATAACAGAAGTGAACTAGCAAAAATACATAAAAAAATTGTTTTTCCTTTCGTTGTATGAATCAATTCCGAAAAAAAACAAAATTTTGGCAAGCAAAAAACCGGTTTTCCTATTATTCTTTTAAAAGAAACGGGAACTTCGTCTATTGAAGTATTTGCATCACCTTTTGTTATAAATGCCTGCTTATCTTCTAGTAATTCTACAACCCTATGTGTCATCACATATGTAGAGTTTTCCTCTAATGTATAAGTAATTGCATCTCCTATCTTAATATTTTCTGCACCAGTTTCTTTTATATAGACCACACTTCCTATTGAATATGTAGGTTCCATGCTTCCTGTTAATACCTCATATATCTGAAAACCTAATAATTTTGGTATCGTAAATGGAATGGTTACGGCAATTACCGCAACCATCATAAGAATCCCTGATAAATTCAAAATTTTTATTAAATGTTTTCTCTTGTTCTTTTTCAATCTTTTTCCCTTTATCTAAGAATTGACTTCATTTTGTAATATTATCTCAAAAGTTGAGTCTATGAGTTTTAATAACTCTAATACACTTCTATAATTTTCTCTTTTTTTACCCTCTACCCAAGCTACCGAACCTTGCCACGTATGATTTTCTTTGCTTTTAATTTCTACAATGAAGCTTTGGTTCTCTTCTATTCCCCTTATTTGTTTATGCATAATAAATCTCCTTCAAAAATGCAATTTTACTTTTTGCTATATTATAATATACTTATACTCTCTCCTCTCACTCTCCTCTTCCAAATAAGTAGTACTACGGTTTATATTTGATAATATAAACCGTACTTTTACAAATATTCTAGCTTTCATCATTTCAAAATATAGGTTATCATTTTCTATTGAAAATTAGTATTTTTCCGGTATTATATAAGTACCATCGTCGTATTTCCAAGCAATAATATTATTATTACTATCCCTTGTTGGGGTAAAGTAGCTTGCTTGAACTGCTTCTGCATAAATACTAATTTTAAATTCTTGCCCAGCTACATCGCTTCCCCAATTCTTTGGAATTGTAAACTGAGAAAATACTGGAATAACATCACCTGCGCTACATACTCCTTCTTTAGAATCCATACCTTCTTTTCCATTTTGGTAGTAATAGTAGTTTCCAGACTTAAGCCATCCTGAGTTGATGTTATTTAACGAAACTGTTGTACTATCATCCAATTTTACTTCTAATAATTCTTCTAACTCTGTACAATACTGATTAGATGTCTTTTTTGCATTCTCCGAAAGCCCTTCAAATCCTTCTACTACAATACTTATTCGCAAATAGCAGTCTTCTGACCCCTTCTCAACAGTAATTGTAGGATCTTTATCAATCGTCTGTGTCGGTAAGACATCTGCCATTCGGTAGGTAACTACATTTTCGCTTGTCGTAGCTTCTTCAAACTCTGGTTCGTTTAATGATATTTGAACATGTCCCATTGTTATAACGTTTTCGACCTCGTCTACATCTGTAAAATAAGCCAGCGAACCTCCAATTAGGATTGTTGCAATTAATGTAACTGATAGAATTACTAGCGCTATTTTCTTAGTTCTATTCATAGAGTATCTCCCTGTGAATACTAAAATAATGAAAAAGGGATAACTATCACACTATTATAATATTCTTATCTAATTATTTAAAAATGTCTGGATACTGATATTGCATTCCTTCTTTAACACTATCCACACCTTCTGTTTGAACAAGATACGCTGTTAAATCAATCTTAAAATCACCCATAGCAATACATATAATATTACCCTCACTTACTGTTTCTTTTGTGTTTGCTTCTTTTTTTATTTCAATTTTATTAAATAGTGTTTTGGTTTTTTTACCTGCCTCTACAGGATTTCTATAATAAGCAATTTTTTTGTCGTCACTAAATTCCCAATCTGTGGTATTCATATCAATTTCTGCAAAACCTGTTTTTCCAAATAGAGTATTCCAATCACATGCCTTATCATTATATTTGTAATCTAATGTTACAGCAATCCACACATTACTCTCTGAAGTATTTGCAACAGCTGGATCCTTTGGAATTTCTCTTCCTGGAACAAAATTTTCTGCTTTTTTATTTCCTAATTCATTCTCTGAAATCGCATTTCCTGAGAGAACTTGATTTTCAATATTAGTAAAATCGTCATTGTCCCATAATGGTTCTTTCAGCTCACCGCTTATGCCTGCTGTTGAGAATACATTTTCTTTTACTTCTGTTTTATCTGACATTAATGCAAGCGTTGTACCAATTACAGCAACTGATAAAATTATAGTACAGCTAACTATTATAATTAATCTTCTTTTATTCATTTCATTTTCTCCCTAATAGTATAATTCATGTCACTCTCTATATTATAATAAAACGTCTTTTAGTTTGCTGCTACTAACTCTTTTAATGCATTAAGATATCCTACTTCATACTCCATCCCTGTACTCTGAACCAGGAAGCCTTGCACATCAATTTCAAATTCAGGAAGCTTATAAATATCAACTATATCATATGAACCATCGCCGTTTTTTATATAAAGAGCTTTGCTCTGTGAAGACGATTCTGTTTTCTCTACTTCTGTAAAAACGCCTGGTGATGTTTCTTCATATACAGTTTGTGAAGCATATTTTGATTTTATTTGCTCCAGAATTCCAATATTTACTGTTACTGTATCAAACAAATTTTCTGTTTTTGCTCCAGCTATGAGTTCTTTTAATGCCTTATCACTTCCTATATAAGCATAAACATCTCCTGTTGATCCCTCTATTTTTTCCCATGCATCTGCATTTATTCCATTTGCGCTAACTCCTGTACTATTTATATAATTTAGCGTTCCATAATTTTTTTGAAAATCTTCTAATGAAATTTCGACTCTGTTACCAGATACATCATTATATGAGCATACTATTCTTGCTGCTACATATGCATTACTTTTACTATCAGACTCAAGTCCTATTAATGGTGCTTTTGTAATAATATCACCTGGGGTATACTTTTCTGCTACTTCTTCATCAAAAACTTCTTCAATATATCCGCCAAGGTCTGAACTTGAAAATACGTTTTCTTTTGTCTCTGTAATTGTACTCATATAAGCCAGTGTTCCGCCGATTGCAAGTGTTGCTGTAAGAGCCATTGCTGTTAATGTAATAAATAGTTGTTTCTTTTTCATTTCAATTTCCTCCATTAATTTGTATGTTTTATTTTGTTATTATCATTATATTCTTACTTAATTGTAATTATTTAATTATGGATTACTTAATAAATTCTATCAATTCTGTCACTGCTTTATCTGTAGTTACATTTTTTGCTTGAATGGCATATGCATTTACTATGATTTTAAAAGTTGGTAAAATATCTGTATCCTGCCCTATTGTATCAAGCAATTGTACTTGAGAAAATACTGCTTTTTCTGTTACTTCACCTTCTCCTAACACTGTTGCTATCTTACTATCTGCAACGCCTGTTCCATAAAGGTAAATATCTTTTGTTCCTGTTATTCCTATCTTTGTCCATTGATCAGTATTGAATGCAATAGGTCCATATTTTGATTCGAACTCTTCTGTTGTTATCGTATTATTATTTTCATCAATACAATCAACAGTTACTGCCAAATAAACATCTTCCTCCTTGCTTGTATTTCTAACAATAGGATTTTTAGGGATTGTATCCCCTGGCATATACTGATTTGCAATATTTGCACCATACATATTATTTGTCGAAACAACAGCATGTTCTCCCTTAGGATAGCTATCGTCTCCTATCAAATTTAAACTGTCGACAGTCGGCACTTCACCAATTGGAATAGATGCTTCTGTTTCAAACCCGTATCCGTCCCATTTTGGTTCCCTAAGTGAAATAGTAATTTCTTTGTCTGATGTAAATGTGTTTGTTACTGCATTTGTTGTTGTTCTCAATAATGCCATTGTTGTCCCAATCGTAAGAACTGCAATCAACATAATGGTTAATATTGTTACAAGCATTTTCTTTTTATTCATCATCCTGCTCCTTTTTTTAAATAATTGCGTCTGTTACTCTGATTAATATATTTGCTTTAACAACTATTCTATTGCTGCTTTTATTCTTTTTTTAGTGTTTCCGTACTTATATCGTAATACCATTTCCATGCATCATATGATGGAATCTCAGATTTTTTTTCTTCTGATAAAGTGTTGAAGTTTTCAGCAAACGGCCTAGCCTGAACCGCATCAACAAGTACTTGTATTTCCAGTACAGCTCCTGTTGGTATGTCACTTTCTACTTGTATGCTTTCAAAAAGATTTGATGTTTTTCCTCCTTTAGATAAAATTTTGGTATAATAGTAATAGTTATTATCTGCATCTATTATCCAATCTGATGCTTGTCCAGAAATACTAAAAATAACGTTCTTTGCTATATTATTACCTTCTTGATCCAATAGTATAGGTATGACACGACATCTTACAAAAGTATCTGTTGTTGGATAATGTAATGAATCAATATTTTTAATCCAAACAACTTTGTTAATACTTTCATTTTTTTCGATGCTACCAAAGTCTATTTCATTTTTTGTATCACTACCTTCATTTTTTTCTGAACTAGAATTATGCTCTTCCACTTGTACATTAATCTTTGCCGACTTAAATGAATTTGTAATGACACCAACCTGAACACGTAATACTGCAAGAGTTGTTCCTGTTCCAATAATAGTTACTGCTACTATCGCTACAATTGCCATACAAATAATGATTCTATTATTACTACAAATTTTTTTCATGCCTTCTCCTAACTATCAGCTTTAATGAAAGCGACTCTCATCTCTATCTGCTTTTGAAATCAGCTCTGACATTAACACTAATATCAGTATAACAACTACTCCTGTAATCAATATTATAGAACCTTGCTGTGTCGTAAAATAATATGCTATCTTTCCAATATACGGAATTGAAAATAAAGGCTTTCCAATTATGTCTATATATGGTATGGCTCCTCCATCTGCTACATTATTTGCATCTCCCTTTGTATAGACACATTGATTTTCTGCATCAATTTTTATAATCCTATGTGTAACCATTGTTTTATCAAGACTAATTTCATAGGTAACAGGATCTCCAATTTTTAATTCTTTAGGATTAAAATTTGTTACATATATGAGACTTCCTACATGATAAGTAGGTTCCATACTACCGCTTAGTACGACAAGCGGCTGTACTCCAAATACACGAGGCAACACTAGAATTACTACAAGTGCCACTAATACTGCTAATAAGATGTTGCTGATTATTTTCCATAACTGTCTCAACATATTTATATTCCTTTTTTTTATTTTTTACTCACTTTTGTTGAAAATGTTTTTCATTATAGAAACATCACCAAACCACTTTTTTTCTTTCTTTTCATTATAAAATTTAATACTAAGATTAGGATTCGTTGTTGCATCACCTATTTCAACCAACGCTCTTCCTTCCTCTGCTAATTTAAAAAATCTTCCTGCCTGCATATATTTTCTTGTCTCAGTATCTAGTCCTGTAAACATACTTTTTCCATTCGTACTACTTCGTTTTCCAACAATAAAGTATTTCTCTTCATTAATATTGACTGTTTCTCCGTCAAATTCTTTCGATCTTTGCTCAAACTTCCATGACCAATTTGTTTCTTCAGTTATCTTATAATAGCCTTTTTCAAGACCAATCAATGTTTTTGTTTTTGTTTTTACATCTTCTTTTTGCGTAAAGTTTATTGTTTCATATACATCACCAAAATCAGTATCTTTTATTAACTGCTTGTCATTTCCCATATTGTATTTTTCTATTTTAAATATAAAAGTCTGATTATCAACAATATGTTCTGAAACAGATTTTTTTTCATAATACTCATTAATTCTCTTTGTAATATCTAACTTACCATCAACAACATATATTGTATAAGTACCTATTTTTGTCCTTTCTTCACCTTCTGGTATTATTGCATAGTATTTCTTACCATTACTATATTCCATATTTCCAGAATCATCTGTCATACTTTCCCATGAAGAAATTCCGTCTCTTTTGGGTTTTATAATAACCTTTGCATAATAAACCATTGTTTCCATAGGTTTTGAATTTTGAATTTCTTCAAAACTTGTCTCGTCTGAATATAATACATCGTTATACCATTTGCACTCTAAGGTAATATCTTTGGTGCAAAATTCATCGATACTTATTCCATTTACAGAAACCGCTTTGATTATATTTTCTTTTTCCACCGTAAAATAATCAATTAATTCTTCCCCTAAAAAAATGATGTCTTCTGCTTTTCCTAGTTCATATTCTATTTTTACATTTACTGGTGGTCGATCAAACGTAATGGAAGGTATACTTTCTTCCTCATTTAGATAGATACCCGATTTTGTTCCATTTGTGTATACATCATTTCCTCCGAAATAATCATTTTTAGCCTGTATATAAAATTCTTTTTTTAAACTTGCTGTATTCTCTGCTCCTCCAGTTAAAGTAACATTATCCCATTGTAGAAAATAAATCCCCTCACTATTAATATATAATTTTCCATCTCCTTCTATATCAAAAACAAGAACCTTCTCTCCACTTGGTATAGATGAATAGTCATCCTCTATACCATCTTGGTTTTCATCATATAAAATTGGTCTTCCTGTTTTTGTTACGTCATCGTATAAGTAAAAAACAAATTCATTTGAGATTTGATCAATTATTCTATTTGCTGTTACTGAATTAATAATTTTTTCAAGCATATCATTAAATGCTTCTATTAAACTGGCATTGTTTTTACTCTCATATAAAGCAGTCACATGTTCTTTCCAAGAAGCTACCACGTCTCCTACTGTAATATCAGGATGATTTGTAATCGTTTTATTTTTAGTCTCTTCGTTATAGAAAACACTTGTATATAAATCTGCTCCTTTGTATGTTATTTTATCCATTTCTTTTGTGATTCTGTCTAATATATCTGTCACATCTTTGGGTGGATTCGGTGCTCCATCTGTGAATAAAATGACTACTTTATTATTATCACCTGAAAACCGATCTATCAAATCATTCGCCTGTTGTAATCCAATATCTTGACTTGTTCCTCCTGCCAAAGCAGTTGTAGTCCCTCCACTAAAAACAGGATTTCTTTCACTATCTAGTTTTAAAGTTCCAAAAGGCGTATCAATCCCATTTTCTATTAGATTTGTTGCATTTGTACTTTGATTACGAATATTATTACCCTGAACACCACTTGCAAACGCTGTAAAACTGATACGACATCCCTCTACCCGACTCATTTCTTTTACAAATGTTCCAACACATTCTCTTAATAAATCAAGTTTTGTTTTATCATTTTCACCCCTAATATAAATCTTTAGCTCATTGTTATCGTTACAGCCACTACTAAGGTTTATATAATTATTTCCTGGATTAATAAATTTCCAACTATTTTCATTCCATGTAATCGGTCGATATTCTGTATATCCATCAAAAGTTGATTTTGTTACTTTAACATAATATTTATACTTCCATTGGTGTTGATCTGGATTAGAATTAATATTTCTATGCTCTTGCTTTACCTCCTCGTTTGTCATTTCATTTAATTGTTTATAAGTTATAATTCCACCCTTAGGACTATCGATCATCCATGGCATACTTCCAGAAAAGTCTAGTGCCATGACTACATCTACAGGTTTTGTGACATCATTTCCTGCCCATGCCGCCAAATCTATTTTATAGGTCCTGTCATCCCAGCTTTGTACATGAACTGTCTTTTTCTGTCCAACTGTATTACTCATGTCTTGTCTGTTACTTTTTGATAATAAAAAAGATGTGGATTCTTGTACAATTGCATAAGTTGAAAAATGAGTTGTCATTATAGCAACTACTGGTTTTTCTCTTATTTCATTGTTTTCTATCTTTCCCTTCATATCTGTTGCAACTTTTTTTTCTTCATCTATATGATATACTAGTAACTCTTTTCCTTCTTTAATAACCGGTAACTCTCCTGAAAATGTTACTTTTACATTACCGCTCGGTTGAACTTCATTTCCACTCACAATGATTTTTATGTCATAAGCTTTATAACTCTGTATTCTCTTTTTTTGATTGATTTCTTCATTCTCAAGTGCTTCTTCCACACTTTCAAGTGCTTCTGCTTCTAATTCATTTACGGAAAGACTTGCACCTTCTGGAATTACATTTGCTGATGTAGACAAAGTAATCGTTACCCCTTTTATTGTTTGCAAAAGAATTTTTTCTTCAACATCTTCCTTTACTTCATTTTCACTTACACTATTTTCACTTATTACATTTTCTGAAACAGTTTTAGGTGGTTCTGCTTCTTCTACTTTTGGTGCAATAGGTACTTCATTTTCTGAAATTTTTGTTTCATCTTTTTTCTCAATGTCATTATCAGATATTATTGTATCTAGCATCTCATTTTTACTTATTGATGCTCCTATAAAATCAGTGTTGGACAACACCAGTGCCATACATAATATAACTGCAATTAATCTCTTTCTATTTCGAGCTTTCATTTTGTTCCTCCTAGTACTCAAGAGTGTAGTATCTATATGATATTGTTTATAATTAATTCTTAAATGGAATCAATACATATCTCTATTATCAAGGCCTAAACTCCGACTATATTTAATTACTATAACAGTCCAAAGTCACACATCGGTCACATCAAATACATTCAACAAAAAGATCCAAGATGATAGATTAACTCATCTTGGATCTTGATATAACTGTAATAATTATTAGGAACGATATTTTATTGATAGCTTACTTTATTTTGTCAAACACTCTACTAAACCACGTTCTCCCATAAAAGATTTTATTCTTTCACCACTCTCATTTAAAAAAAACCCTTGCCAGCTAGCATTTCGTCGGGAAGTAATCATGATATCATATGTCTGTATTTTTCCTCTTTTCTCTAAAATATTAGCTGCCTCTCGTATTGGTAAAGGAATTCCTCCATATTTCTTTTTTGTTTTCATAACACCCCAAAAAGTTCTTCTTTCATGAAACGCTTGTGGATATCCTGCTCTATCAAAAATATCATCTATTTTAAGCAATAATTCTTGAATTCCGCTATAATTAATTTCATTGGCACAAAGCGGTGAAAATGCACGACCGGTAAGTCCTTGTTCATAATAATCAATACAAATTCGTATTGCATTACGCGGATACTGATTGCTTTTTTTCATATATATCCTACTTTCCAAGAGATTCTACCATTGCCATCTCCGTTATATCACTTTTAACAGAAATCCTTTTATTGCTAACTTTTTCATATAGATTTGCCGTAATACGATTAGTAACCATAATACTATCTTCATAATCAAGTGTTGGTAATAAAACAATATACTGTGAATCGCTATATCTGGCTGCTACATCTCCAATTCGAAGTGATTCCCTGAGCGCATCCTCCAAGCAACCCATTGTTCGATTAATATGATACTCATTATACTTTTCATTATTATTATCCATCGCTTCTTTTACTAAAGAAACGGTCATAAGGAGTACATATTCTGATAATCCAAGCCTATTAATTCTCCTTGATTCTAAGCGGTATATCTCTTTGAAAATTGGATATCCACATATGTATGCTCCCTCTGGATTATTGTTTTCTGCCATTTCTTCATTTACTTCTTGGATCTCAACAGCCCTAACACCATTTTTCGTTTTCATAAGTTCATTATGAACTTCATTTAATTTTGCTGATTTTCTTACTCCAAGTGTTGAATATAATAGTTTTTCGGCTCTATCATAGTATTCTTTTGCTAATTCATTTTTGTTCTGATAAATTAAAGCCTTTACCAATAAACAATGTAACCTTTCATCCACTGCGTCATAACAAAGTGCATTAGTACATACTTTTTCCATTTTTTCATATTGCTGTGTCTCTACATATAACTTTGCAATTTTCTTAACCGTTGTTAAAAATAGTGAGTGATAATAGGTAGAAAGGGGAACAATCCAATGCATTGAAGAGTATTTTGTTAAAAAATTTCCTTGGTATAATTTTATTGCTTCTTCATAATACTTTATCTTTTGTTCGTAATTATTTTTTGTTTTATCTCCTTTGTCACAAAATCTTTCATATTCCTCTATATCTACAATCATTTTATAATTATAGTTCCAATAATACGCACCCCTCGTTGTAATAATATACTCCCCATCGCCAAAGGTTTTTTTCATGATTGTTCTTAAACGATACATTAAATTCTTTAATGCGCCTGCGGGATTATTTGTCTCGTCCTCTTGCCATAGTACATCAATCAGTTCATTTACAGTTAAAGTATGATCTCTGTGAACAATAATAAAAGATAATAACTTTACAATCATCTCTGAGCAAATATTATCATCATTAAGTATACCTGCTCCGTTCATTATTTGAAATTTCCCAAGTAAGTTGACTGCAAACACTAATGTCTCCTCCCAAAAATCCCCTTTTTATTATCTTACTCAACTTATTTCCAAAAGTCAACAATTTTAAAGTGCACCCTCTAGTATAGGCGCACTTTAAACCTACTTTTCCTTTCTATCATCTTTCATACTATTATTTACTGCATTTTCATTTACTCTTTTAATTCCAATGTAAGTAGTTCCTGTAATAAATACAGCTGCTCCAAGTATACATGCTACCCATATTAACCAATTATCTTTTTCATAGAACTTGTCTGTGAGAGGTGGATTTTCATCTGCAATAATTTTTTTTTCATCTTCTCCTTTTTCGGTATTTTTACTTTCACCTGTTTCTCCAGGTGCTTCTGCCAAAGGTACGCCTTCCTCTGCAATAGCTATTTCTCCTGCTCCACCGCCTTCTCCTTCACCACCTTCTCCTAAGCCTACCCCGTCGCCTGCTGTAGCCGTCGCTATATAAGTAGGGACTTCTGTTTCTCTATATTCTGTACTTACTCCTCCGTCTACATATGATGTTTCTGTTGTCTCTGAATACGTTGAACCAGGTCCTACGTAGTTATAATAAAATTGAATACTATTTTCAGATATATTTTTATCTAATTTTATTTCTTGTTTCACTAAACTTCCCTTATCTAATGTATAGCCATTTATTAATTTTGCTGTTTTCTCAATTTTTTCTCCATCTTTGCCTCTATTAATATATGGTGCTGCTATATTTCGTGTGGTTCCTCTTTCAAGATAATAAACTGTATATTCTACTCCATTTATTAGCCTTCCATATTGCACTACAATATCTTCATTTCGAAACATAACTCCATTGTTTTTTGTATAACCCCAGCCAGATGGTAAAATATAATAATCTAATGGTACATCAACATATAGTAACGATGTAGGTAGCTCTGGTAAAGCACTTCCTTCTGGTATTGTTATTCTAATTGTTTTTTCTGAAAAATCATAACTTGTTATATTATTTTTATTTAGTAATTCAATGATGTAATTTTTGTATTCTTCAGTAAAATGACCATTAACGGTACTACTCCCTGCTCTTATAGTAAGCGTATAATCATTTGATGCCATAACAGAGGTGGTAGGCATCATTAATATAATACAACATAAAGTAACAACAAATTTTTTGATTAACATTACATTTCCTCCGTGTTGTTCTTATTTTTATTTGTTATGATAATTGTTGACATCCCTATAATCAAAATTATAATGAAGAACCCCATCTCTGTTGTATCACCAGTTTTTACGGCTACAAATATATTTTTAAATGTCTCTACTACTTCTGTTTTGGCACCAGAGCCTGTCTTTACTACTTTATTTACAATTACTTGACCAGTTGGTGTATCATACATTACTTCAAATCCAAAGTCTATTTCCCCAAAAGCTTCTGCATACTCATTTCGGATGGATTCTCCGTCCATTCCAATTGTAAGATTAACTGTTGCCGTCTGTCCTTTTTCTAAAGTTGTAAGAAATGTACTCTTACTAAGTGCACTATTATTTATTGCGGCTAAACCTTTTCTATCTTCTGCATATCCTGTTATAGTATCTCCTGAGGCGCCTCCGAGATTATTGTCTAATAGTGTTACAACTCCTGAAGGTCCTGTAACTGTCAATGCTACAGAATATAATCCACCTGACGCCTCTGCTGTCTCCTCAAGAGATTTGAGTGTTTCTGTTTCCATATAAAAGTTTGCTGCATTCGCATTACTGTTCTTAATCGTAATTGTTTGTGATTTATTCTCTCCTGGTGCGATTCCGCTAAATGCACTTCCCATGTCAGTAATATTTCCTGTGTATTCCAATTTATTGCTATGCGTAAAATCTACCGTTGTAGCAGCATATACCTCTGTTGTCATAATAAATATTAAAACTATTGTTAGCACGATTCCACTTAATCTATTTTTCATTTTAACTCCTCTATAATATCTGTCTTCATTATTAACTACCTTACTGTTGTTGTTTCTTAATTTACAAAGTCAGATATATTTTCTATCACTTTACTTTCGGGATTAATATTTGCACTGACACCCCATGCAGATGAAATAGCATTTACACCATCTATTACCTGAACCGCATCTGCTTTCGCTTCAATCATAATTGAATGATCTGCATAATCATTACCCAGTCTCTCGTCTATTTTTATCTTTGTTATAAATGGTGTTGTCTCTTCTCCTGCTTTTATTGGCTTAGTATAGTATAGAATCATTTCTCCAGTTGTATCTGAATATATGATCCAGCCTGTTGATTGAAGTGTATTCTTATCAGGAAAGAGGTGAAGTGCCTCTACACCATTCATTTCTTTTATTATTTCTTTTGTATTCAGACTTGAATCCTTAACAAAATTTGTACCATCATCAGAAGTCTCTATAGAACCCCAAGACTTGTATAATGTAACTCTAACATAAGCATCATAACTACTATCTTCACTATCAGAACAATCATTTCTAATAATCAAATTTTTTGATATCGTTGCTCCTGGAATATTACCCTTTATAAAAAAACTTTTTCCCTCTTTTACCGCTAAATATTTATCTTCTAGCTCCATTTCATAAATTCCGATTCCAAGATCTTTTGTTGAAATCTTACTTGTTGCTTTTTTTTCTGTTTGTGCATTAAATGCAGCTAAAGTACCACCAATAATAGTAGTCAATACAAAAATAGCCGCTATTCCCATTAATATCAATTTCTTTTTCAATGTTTGAATCTCCTTCATCTTCGTATAAACAGATTTATCGATACTACTATGTAGTATAAAACTATTGTGTCACATGGAAGTCACACGACAAAAATTCATTTTGCTTGTTTTTTTATTGTTTTTCTTCTATTATATATAAGAGGACAGGGGGTAAAAGAATGACACAAAAAAGATTATTTTATTTTGATATGGCGAAAGGACTTGGTATTATTTTAGTTGTACTTGGTCATATAGAATATATTAGTGAAGAGCTGAGAGCTTGGATTTCTTCTTTTCATATGCCTTTATTTTTTATTATTTCGGGAATGATAATATATTATAAGAGGGAAATTGATCAGGATTTAAAAGATTTGACAAAGAAAAAATTTATGATGATTATGATTCCATATATTAGTTTTACTATTATATACACATTTATTGACATTTTAAATCTGTATTTAGGGAAAATTGATATTGCCCGTTTTATAAAAAACATCCTTGCTGGTATTACATTTTATGGTTCTTCTGTGCTTTGGTTTCTTCCTGCTCTTTTTCTAAGTGAAGTTGGTTTTATTTATATCACAAAAAAATATAAAAAAATTACTTCTATTATTATTATATTAATTATGGCTTTATTAGCTTATTTTATACAATTAGTAGTTAGTAATTATTATTCCCTTAATGAGAATTCTCTTTTGATTACAACATTAATTGATTTTATTCGCGTCTTTCTACGTGCAAGTATTGCTATGTCTTTCATTTGTGTTTCTTATTATACTTTTCACTTTTTTCAAGATAATGAGTCTTTTTCTTGGAAAGAGTTATTTATTGGAATCATATTCTTTATTGCAAATCTATTTTTATCCCAGATAAATGGATGTGTGGATTTTCATTTTATTATTTTAGAAAATATAGCCCTTTTCTATACTTGTGCCTTTCTTGGTTCTTTTGGATTGATTTTGATTTGTAAAAACTGCAAATACTTTCCTCAAATTGGATTTTTTGGTAGAAACTCATTAATAGTAATGTGTACTCATGTTAATTGCTATATTCTTTATGCCTCCATACTAATTGCCTGGCAAATAGACACTCTTGTTACGCGCGCAAAAAGTTATGTCTTTTTATTCAATATAATGATTTTTACATTTTTATTTGAAGCAATTATAATTCTGCTTATAAATCGCTTTTTCCCATTTATTCTTGGGCGCTCACAAAAATAATCTATAATGTTATAGGAGATTAGTAAATGAATGATATTCGTATTAATAGTAATCGTCTTGCATATTTTGATATGGCAAAGGGTATCGGTATTTTGTTTGTGATTATGGGGCATTTGCAAGGTGAAGAGTTTTTTGTGATGTCTCCTTATATTATTGACTTTTGTATATGGATTTTTTCTTTTCATATGCCATTATTTTTTATTATTTCTGGTATGCTTATAAATTATAAAAAGGATTCAAAAAAAGATTTCAAGATATTTGCTTCCAAACACTTTTGTGCTATTATGATTCCATATTTGTATTTTAGTGCTATCTATCTAAGTGTTGTTTTATATGCATTATTCATTGGAAAAACTATTAAAATTGAAAGTTTGTTAATTAATCTCTGGTATGTGATTAGTACTTATGGCATGTCAGTTCTTTGGTTTTTGCCTACTCTCTTTTTTGGAGAATTACTATTTCTATTTATTATCAAAAGATTTTCTGGCAAAGTAAGTTTTTTAATAATAATTATTATGACTATCCTTTCATCTTTAATCAATTTTTCTTTACAACAATTTTCTTATAATACACCTATTATGGAAAGACTTCATGAAATTTCGATTGTTTTACTTAGACCAATTCTAGCTTCGACCTTTATTGCGATTGGTTATTTTGTTTATCATTTTTTTCAAGAGCGTGATAAACCTTCTCTGAAGGAAATCATTTTTGGTTTTTTTCTTATGCTTGTTGGTGTAATTCTTGTTTCTAAAAATGGAGGTGTTGACTTTCGTTCATTGGTACAGAAGAATCTTCTGTTTTACTATATTTGTGCAGTAACCACTTCTATTGGTCTGATTTTGATTTGCAAGAATTGTAAATCAAATAAGATCTTAACTTTTTTTGGGTATAACTCTTTAATTATTATGGCTGTTCACAATAACAGTACTGTATTATATTTTGCATATAATACAGCTATGTTCGTTAATAAGTATTTAACACGAGCTCGCGGATATATCTGCTATGCAATTATTCTATTTATTATTACTGTTTTTGTTGTTTTAATGGCTTTACTGATTAATCGCTTTTTCCCATTTATATTAGGAAAACCATTCACATTATTTATAAAACAAAAAGAATAATTTGAGCATTCACTCATTATTATTCTTTTTGTCTAGATTGATTCTTTTATCTTCCGTTTTACTTATATTTAGTGATTGCTTCTTCAATCTTCTCTCTTCCTACTGCTCCTATCATTGTTTCCTTAACTTCTCCATTTACAAAAATCATGAATGTTGGAATTGTCATAACTCTATATTTCTGTGCTATTTGAATATTCTCATCAATATTCAATTTTCCAACTATAATTTCTCCCTCATATTTTTTTGCAATCTCATCAATTATAGGTGACATCATCTTACAGGGTCCACACCAATCTGCATAAAAATCAACTAATACAAGACCGGTTGCATTTAATACTTCTACATTAAAATTTTCTTCGTGGAATTTTTGTGCCATTTTTATTCCTCCTTTTCCTTTTGCTTATTAATTTTCTTTTTTGCTATAATATACTTATATATTGGGTTTCCTTTAGATGAAAATTTCTCTTCATATTCGGTCATTACATTTTCAAGCATCATCTCTTTATCATGATGTAAATCATAGGTAATCTTGAGTAACTTCCAATTTGTCAATTCTAATTCACTTACAGCAAAATCAAATAAATCTCGATTGTCTGTCTTGAATTCTAATATTCCATCTGGTTTTAAAATATTGTCATATCTTTCTAAAAATTCTTTTGAAGGAAGTCTTCTTCTTGCATGCTTATCCTTTGGCCATGGATCAGAAAAATTTAAATATATTCTACTTACTTCATTTTTTTCAAATACTTGTTCTATCATTTCCGCGTCCATTCTAATATATTTTATATTTAATAACTTAAAAATCTCTAATTTTTGTATTGCCCGTAATAATACGCTTGAATACTTCTCAATTCCAATATAATTAATTTCTTTGTTTTTTATAGCATTTTCTAGAATAAACTGACCTTTTCCCATTCCTATTTCAATATATATATCATGATTATTTCCAAAAACTTCTTTCCACTGTCCTTTCTTTGCTTCTTCATCATGAATAACATATTCGCTTTTTGCAATTATCTCTTGAGAACCACTAATATTTCTTAACCTCATACTTTTCCTCACTGAATTTTTATTCCTTTATTATACACTAATACTATACTTATTTAAACTTATGAATTTTCAATTTTTAAATATCATTTTTTTCTATATATAAAATTCATAAATTATAACTTCGTTTTTAACTCAAAATAGTGTATGATAATATGGTATTATTTATAAAGGAGTTTTTTATGTTAAAACGTTGTTTTCCAAAAATTATATGTATATTGACATCATTATTATTATTTTTTTCTTTTACCACTCCCTTTTATGCAGTTATGACTGCAGCTACTTTAACACAGGCAGAGGAAGCAGAGCTTCGCAAATCTATGCCTGTAGAGAGTAATAATATTGAAGGATGGCCAGCTGGTCCTTTAATTGGTGCTTCTTCTGCTATCTTAATGGATGCGGATACTGGTGTTGTCTTATATGAAAAAAATGTTCATGATAAACTGTACCCAGCTAGTACTACTAAATTATTAACTGCATTACTTGCGTCTGAAAATTCTACTATGGATGAAGTCGTTACTTTTTCAAAAAATGCTGTTTTTGGTATTGAACGAGATTCAAGTCATATTGGTATTGATGTTGGTGAACAATTAACAATGGAGCAATGTTTATATGGTATTCTACTAGGCTCAGCCAATGAAGTCTCTTATGCTGTTGCTGAATATATAGGCGGCGACTTAGATTCTTTTGTTAAATTGATGAATGATCGTGCTAATGAAATAGGTTGTACAGAAACACATTTTTTAAATGCCAATGGGCTTCCTGATCCTGACCACTATACAACTGCTTATGATTTAGCCCTAATTGCTCGTGAGTGTTATAAAAATGAGATTATTTCGAAAATATCTGGAACTACCTATTATACTATTCCACCTACTAATATTCAAACTGAAGAGCGCCCTTTGACAAATCATCATCTTTTACTTCCAAATTTGAAGTATGCCTATGAATATGTAATTGGTGGCAAAACTGGTTATACTGATGAAGCTAGGCAAACACTTGTAACATGTGCTGAAAAAGATGGATTACGTTTAATATGTGTTATTATGAAAGAAGAGAGTCCCAATCAGTTTTTAGATACAATTGCACTTTTTGATTATGGATTTGATAATTTTCAAAAAATAAATATTGCTGACAGTGAAAAGAATTATTCAATGGATACTTCCAATTTTTTTAATACTAATGTTGATATTCTTGGTAGTTCTAAATCACTTCTTATGATTCATCCAACAGGAGATATACTAATTCCAAAGACTGCTTTATTTACTGATGCAAAAGCTGAAATTAATTACTTATCCAATGATAATGATTCCGTTGCAAATCTAAAGTACTATTTTGGTGGATCTTATGTAGGAGAAACAACGATAGATTATGTAAGTGATAAAACTTCTGTTTTTGAGTTTTCAAAAATAATAACGGAAACAGATGAAATTGAACCTGTTCCAGTTGAAAAAGAGACAAAAACTATTTTTATTAATGTAAAAATTGTCTTTATAATAATTCTTTCTATTATAAGTCTGATTTTTATACTATTTGTTATTCGGGCTATCCTTAACAATATATACTTTTCAAAAAAACGACGACGAAAACCAAAACGAAGAAACTATCATTATTCTTCTAAATATGATAATTAAAAATAAAAAAGAAATGACTCTATGCCATTTCTTTTTTATTTTTTATTCTCTTCTCTGCTCTCTGTTTTCGAAGTTTATCTTGTTTGTTTCGAATGTCCTCCGCTTCTTCTAGTGTAATTATTTTTAAAGTTTTAATCACATAAAAATCTCCATCATCCGCCTTCTTCATTCTTATTTTACCCTTCAAAAATCCATGACGCTTACAATAGGACAGACTATAGTAATGCTTACCATTTACCGAAAACCACTTTATTTTTTTCTTTGCTCTTCTTCCACAAAGATAGCATCTTGTACTATTAACTTCTCTATCATTAAGTGCTATCGCTTTTTCTTTAAATTCTCTAGTTATATATTTTGAGTAGGTAGGGAAAATCTTATGTACCTCTTCTTTTTTAGAACAAGGTGTTATAAAAATATCATAGGACACATATTTTTCTACATCTCTATTATATATTTTTGCAAATACTTTTGCGGTATAATAGGCATCACTATAAGCACGATGAAAGGGAATATCCTTCTCAATATTTAAATAATCAACAGCAAACTCCAATGATCTACGTATTTTCCGGTCCTCAAATGCTATCGAAAAAAATTTTTGAAGATCATAAAATGGTAGTGGACCTTTCGAAATCTCATCCATTCCATAATAACAAAGATTTCTTTGAAATTCCGTTAAATCTAGTGTTCCCCAGGTACAAAAAATATAATCCTTGCCACACCAATCTAAAAATGCTTTAGCCACTTCTTGAAATGGTTTACCATTAGATAATTCTTCTTTATCAATATGAATAATCTTTGTTGTAATGAAATGAATGGTTTGATATATTTGTGGTTTAATTAATTGATCAAATTTTCCAATTATTTCTTTGTTTTCATTTAATTTAACAGCACCTATCTCCAATATTTCAAAAGGAATTCCATATTCTTTATCTCTTTGATTAGAGGATTGATTCCATTCCAAATCTAAAACAATATAATTCATTTATTTATCCTCGTTTATAATAAAGTCAAGTGTTGCTCTCCTTAAATCCTCTTCATTCCCATCATTCATAATATAATAGTCTGCTATTGCAATTGGACCACCCTTTTCAAGATTTTCAATCTCCGCAACATCTCTTTGAATTGCTTGTTCTTTCGTAAGTGGCCTGATCTCACGAATTGCTAGACGATTATATCTATCATTCCTATTTGCAATTACTGCCAATACAATAAAATTCGCTTCTAAATGTTTTTTTAAATAAGTATATTCTGACCATGAATATAAACCATCTAAAACCGTATTTCCTTTCTCTATATCTTTTTTTATTAATGGAAGCAATTTTTGCGCATAAGCATCTTGACCTAATTCTTTTCTTAATCCTTCTCTTATTAATTTCTCATTGTCTGGTGTTACAGACATGTTTCTTTCCGCTAAAGTATCCAGTGTTATTTTCCCAAAGTATTCCATATTCCAACCTTGCTTAACAAATGTTTCTGTCACGACTGACTTTCCGGAGCCACACATACCTACTATTGCAACTACTTTTCCTTGATTTTCCATATTACTGATTTCCTTTCAGATAAGCGATATAATTACTTCACTTATTTATGCATGCTCTCAGTAGGAATCGAACCTACAACTAGCCCTTAGGAGGGGCTTGTTATATCCATTTAACTATGAGAGCAATATTGATATTACTCGGGGAAGTTGACCTTCCCTTGCATCCAAACAATACCTTTAAATCGACGTCCTATCATTGGCTCACCAAGTAAGTCTTGTTTATTGATGCATATATCAAATAGTAATTCATTGCAATTTATCGTAATCAAATAAATCTCTTCTTCCGTTAAACTATTTTTTTTCAAACTAACATCTTCAATTTCTCCAAGAATAGAGTATTGATCACATTCTACCCCATAAGGCATAAAATAAGAATCTACTAAAGTAAAAACATCTTCTTTTAGTATTTTTCTAGAAATTGTTGTATAGGTGTCAATATCTTCAAGTGTTAAACTCTCTATTGCTTCTTCATCGCCTTGCATTGCGGCTGATATTAACTGCTTTCTGGTTATTGCTGCTTTTTGTATTTTTTGTTTTTCTTTTTCGTTTTTATTAATTGGAAACATAATATTTCCTTTTAATGATAAGCCTGATAATGTTACTGAAAATCCTTGTTTTGATATTTTCCCTTTCGCTTTTTCTTTTAAATATAATAGAGCATTCTGTAAATAAAAGATTAATGAAACACCCACTTTAATATCATCACATACACCAGCAAATGTTTCTTTCTCAGCATGCCTTTCAATTGAAACTTCTTCCTCTGTACTAATATGAATACCTTTGCAATATGGATAGTAAAATTCATATGAAAATTTATTATCTGTATCAAACTCTCCTCTTACTGTAATTCCAATAAAATCAGTAAAATCCTTACTGTATTCTACAAGTACACTATTTCGATCTGACTCTAGAAATACTTTATCAGAAGCTTCGGCCACAACTTTTTCTAATACTTTTTGCAATTGCTCTCTGCTTTTAATATTACTAAAACCAATTGCTCGTAAATATTGATGCAATAGATTCACCTCCCGTTACTATTTATGAACTTATTACTTCTTCAATAAATACATGATGAACCTCAACTAGATTCATAGTAACTTTTTCCTCATATTCGTTTCCTTCTTTATCTGCTATCATACATAAAATAGGACGTTCTGTAAAGTGTTCATTCTGTCCAATAACTTTTGCAATTTCGCCTTCATTTGTTCTCACTATAGTTCCTGAAGGATATGTTGCTACAAAATCTAAAAAAGCACTAACGACTCTACCATCAAAACATATATCTTTATTCATTTTTAGATATTCAATTGCTTCTTGCACCTTGCCCCGCTTACAGGCAATACCACATATCATCTCATCAAAACTATCGCAAACCGCAACAATTCTATTTTCCAATGAAACTCTTTTCATTTTTAAAGGAAAGCCTGAACCATCTAGTCTCTCATGATGAAATAGTAATATTTTTTTTGCAATATCACTCATCCAATTTTCTTTTTCAACTGAAGAAAATCCATATACCGTATGCTTTTTATACTCAAATAAATTCTCTGGAGATAGCATATTTATTTCTATATCCTCAACTGGCATAGATACATATCGCAATCCTAAATCATGTAGCAAACTTCCTACTCCTATATCATACACGATATTATGTGTTAGATTCATCTTAAGTGCTGTTAAAATAGATAAAACACATACATTAACACAATGATCATATATATCTGCATTTCTTTCTTTTAATTCATAGACTTTTTCAATTACTTCTTCCTTTTCCAATATATTATTAATAATTTTTTCTGCAGTTTTACTTATTTCAAACAGCCCTGCATTATCTTTATAAATATGTTTTTCAAGAACATTTTTTACTTTTTGCCTACAAACCGTTCTGATTTCTTCCCTGATTATTTCATCTGGTTTGTTTTCAGAAAATTCATCATCAGTTATATAAACATCTGTAATGTCTAATTTCAATAAATGATCAATATAGTCTATATTTAATTTTGTTCCATCATATATCAATATTTGATTAAGTCCTATTACAACAGGTTTTGCCAGCATTTCACCGCCTACTAATTCTGTAACCTTTACTTTTTTCATTTTAATCCCACCTATCAATAAATTCAATCAAATTCTTGATCTTCATTTTGAAGAGCTTGTGCTAATGCTCTTTGCTCCTCTTCTCCAAGAGAAATAGCACTTTCTCCTCTATTAACTTCTTTCACATATACATAACAACCCTCACTACTATGTACGGAATTAAGTATAAACCCATTTTTTCTATCGTTTAGCATTGCAATGGAAAAACTGAGTTTTCCCCCCATTTCCTTAAATGCATCATATTTTACAACACCAACTCGCTGAAAAGCATCCCTAACATGATCTATTATCCTAAGTAAATCTTTTCTGTTTTTATCAGTAGTTGTTTTAAGAAATTCAATATCTTCAAAAAGTGCTTCTATCTGTTGTTCTAAACTTTTCGCTTTTTTTCCTTGCATAAAATTATGATATGCTCCCTGCAATTTTCCATACTTAAATAATAATATAATTTGCATTACAAGTATGATAATAAATAAAAATAATAATATAATAAATAAAAAGCCTAAATCTATATCACCCATACCCATTTTCGTAAATAGTTTACTAGTCATTACTCTTTACTCCTCTCCATTAAAAACAATTTCTTTCTACTTTCCAATAGAAATAAGTAACTCTGACAATCTATCTAGTTCTGTGTTGGAATAATATTCCAATTCGATCTTCCCTTTTTCATTTCCCTTTGAAATAATACTTACCTTTGTACCTAATGATATCTTCATTTTTTCTTCTAAGTCTCTAAACAGAAAATCTAGCTCTTCTTTTGTCTTATTTCTTTGTTTAAGAGGTTTTTTCAAATCCTTAACATATTTCTCTATATCACGAACACTTAGTTTTTCATCAAATACTTTCATTGCAATATTATACTGCAATTCACTATCTTCTATTGCTAACAATGCTCTTGCATGTCCCGGTGAAATCATTTCATTAATTACCATCTGTTGAACGTCTTCATTAAGTTTTAAAAGCCTCATTGAATTTGTCACTGCTACTCTACTTTTTGATACACGATCAGCAACTTCATCTTGCTTCAAATTAAATTCATTAAGTAATCGCTTATATGCCATTGCTTCTTCAATTGGATTCAAATCTTCTCTTTGAATATTTTCAATTAATGAAATTTCCACAATTTCCTGATCAGTATAATTTTTAATAATAACAGGTATTTCCTTAAGACCTACTAATTTTGCTGCTCTCCATCTTCTTTCTCCTGCAATAATTTCATAATAATCTTTTCTTTTTTGCACTACAATTGGTTGAATAATTCCAAATTGTTTTATAGAATCTGCTAGTTCCAATAACGCATCTTCATTAAAATTTTTTCTTGGTTGCTCACGGTTGGGTTCAACCTTTGTTATTTTAACCATTTTGTCTGGCTCTACACTATCTCCCATTCTTCCTTTTTTATCAATACTTGCTTCAGGAATCAACGAGTCTAATCCTTTTCCTAATCCTCTGGCTACCATGGTGAATTCTCCTTTTCCTTTATCTGTTAATCACTTCTTCTGCTAAGGATGCATAGCTCTCTGCTCCAGCGGATTTAGGATCATATACATTAATTGGCATCCCGTAACTTGGAGCCTCAGCTAGTCTAATATTTCTTGGAATTACCGTATTATATACCTTTTCTTTAAAATTACTCTTAACATTTTCAACAACTTGCGCTGATAAGTTTGTTCTAGAATCATACATAGTAAAAACAACCCCTTCCATTTCTAATTCAGGGTTTAGTCTTTCTTTAACAAGATTTACAGTATGTATTAATTGACTTAATCCTTCTAATGCATAGTATTCACATTGAATAGGAACCAATACCGTGTTTGCAGTTGTCATTGCATTGACCGTAAGCATACTTAATGAAGGAGGACAATCAATTATGATAAAATCGTAATCTTCTCGAACCCAATCGATTTCTTTTTTAAGAACATACTCTTTATGATCAATTCCTATCATCTCAATCTCTGCTGCAGCTAAGTTTACGTTTGCTGGTAAAATAGAAATATTTTTAATAATATCTGTTAAAATACAATCCTGTACGGCACATTCCCCTAAAAGCAACTCATATATAGTGTTTTCTATTTCATTTTTCTCTATACCAAACCCACTTGTGGTATTTCCCTGGGGATCACTATCAATCACCAATACTTTCTTTCCTTTTGAAGCAAGTGCTGCTGACAGGTTGATTGCTGTTGTTGTTTTTCCAACACCGCCTTTTTGATTAGTAATTGCAATTATTCTTCCCATTACTTTTCTCCTTTTTAAGTCTAGAGTATATATTACTAGCTCTCGCTTTTTTTGTTTGTTAATGTTTCACGGGATATTATACTATATCTAGTCTTTATGTTTCACGTGAAACATTACATGTTGTGTTTTGAAAAATAAAAATAAAATGTTTCACGTGAAACCACTTCTTTGTTTGACTATGTTTGTACTAAATTATTTCTAATGGCAAAAAGTGCAGCCTGTGTTCTATCAACAACTTCAATTTTTTTAAAGACACTTGATAAATGATTTTTAACAGTTCTTTCACTTATTCCTAACTTTATCGCAATTTCTTTATTAAAAAATCCATGTGCAACTAAAATTAAAACATCTTTCTCTCTTTTTGAAAGACTATTAAGTTTATTAAAATCAAGATCTTTTTTAACAAGTCTTGCATTAAACGCAGGAAGAAGCTTGGGTTGTATATAGTTTTCACCCTTATTGATAGTATAAATAGCCTCCCTTAAATCATCAAAATCTGCATCTTTTAAAATATAACCATTAACACCTAAGTCCATTGCCTTAATCAAATACTCTGTTTCGTTATGAATCGTTAAAACAAGAACTTTATACTTTTTCCTTTTTGCCTTTATAATACTAAGTACTTCAAACCCGTTCATGTTTGGCATATTAATGTCTAATAATATTATATTTGGCTTTTGCCTAGTCAAAAAAGAAAGACATTCAACACCATCACTTGCTTCGCCAATAATCTCAATTCCTGAATCCAGTTCCAATAACTGCATGATTCCCTGGCGCATTAATTTGTGATCATCTACAATTAATACTTTTATTGGCTTCATTCATGAACTCCCTTCTTAGAATTTGGAATCTTCACTTCAATAGAAGTCCCCACACCAATTTTTGAATTAATAGAAAGAGTACCTTCGCATAATTTTATTCTATCACGCATAAAAACAAGTCCGATACCGCTTTTTTGATCTATAGTTTTTTTTGACAGTATCCTTGTATCAAATCCAATACCATCATCGTGAACTTGTAAATACACAAAATCACTCAAAAATTTAATTTTCACATCTATTAATTTTGCATCTGCATGCTTTATCGCATTATTACATGCTTCTTGAAGTATTCGCATTAACGTCAATAATACAATTTCATCACTTTCACCACAATAATTCTCAATACTATATTCGATATTTGCTGAAGTTCTATTTTTAAATGAAAGAATCATATTATCAATTGTCTCAACAAATCCAATATCATCAAAAGACATCGGCTGTAAATTAAATATAATTCTCCTAATTTCTTCGACGATATCTCTCATTTCTTTACTAATAGTTTTTAATTCTAGCTTTGCTTTTGTAGAATCCGTATCAATGTGCTTAATACATAGCTCGGAAATATGTGCAACGTGTATAATATTTTGAACTGTCGAATCATGCAAGTCTATAGAAATTCTTTTTCTTTCCATTTCTTGAATAAATAAAATATTATTACTATTTATCAAACACTCTTTATCATCAGCTATACCTTTTTCATATATCATATCTTTAATAACTTTCAACTCATTTAAGCTCTTAGTCCTATCGGAGTAATAGATCAATTTCTCTTCAATACTTTGATTTTCCTCCATTAAACGTATTTTTTCTTCATTCAATTGCTCTATTTTATCAGTATTAACTGCTTTTACATTACGTGGAGAAAATAGCATGAAATCAATATTATCATTTTGAGATAACTCAATAACATATTCTTCTATTTCTTGTATACGTTTTATACGATTTTCGTACATATCTTTTAAACGAATTTTTTCTTGATTAAATTCGTTATATAAGCTCTCAACAATTTTTAATAAATCTTCTTTATCCATTCTTTTTATCATCATTATACAATTCTCTCGCTTCAAAAACGTATTTATATCATACACTACATTTATATTTTTGGCTATTATTTTAATGGTCTCTTTAATGGGATTCCAGCTTTTCTAGGATATTTTACATTGGTAATTTCCTTTTTCCTAATTAACAATATACATCTTTTATATTTTGTAAAAGGAAGCTCTATCTCCGTTTCTTTCTCAATAACACCGCCCAAAATATCAATAGTACGTTTAGCATTTTCTATTTCTTCAGAAATAAGTGTAGATTTGTAAGAAATGAAAAATCCTTCCTTTTTCAAAAAAGGAATACAATATTCTGAAAGAATAGAAAGATCAGCAACTGCCCTGCTTACACAAATATCAAATGTTTCTCTATACATAATATCTCTTGCAACATCTTCAGCTCTTCCGTGAATTGTACTTATATTAAGTAATCCCAATTCTTCAATAACACAATCAAGAAAATCGATTCTTTTATTCAAAGAATCTAGTAATATAATATTAGTATCTGGAAAAATAATTTTAATTGGAATTCCAGGAAATCCCGCACCCGTTCCCACATCAATAATTCTCTGATTCGTTATATCAATAACATTTACTAGAGACAAACTATCAACAAAATGTTTGTTGACTACCTCTGATAGCTCAGTAATACTTGTTAAGTTTATTTTTTTATTCCACTCTACTAGTAAGCTGTAATATTTCATAAACTGACTTAGTTGTTTTGCAGTCAGTGTGATTCCATATTCTTCCAGTTCGTTTTTTAACTTCTCTTCTTCCATCATTCTAATCTTTTTCCTTATACTGTTCAATATATATAAGTAACACAGATATATCTGCTGGTGACACTCCTGCAATTCTTGATGCTTGTCCTACTGATATTGGTTTATACATATTTAGTTTCTGCCTAGCTTCCATTCTTAAACCTTTTAGGTCATTATAGTCTATTTTCGTTGGCAGTTTTTTATCTTCAAGTTTTTTATACTGTGCAACCTGTTTCATTTGTCTATCAATATAACCTGCATACTTAATATTTATATTAACCTGCTCAATTACATCATCAGGTAAACTCCTTCTGGCAGGATCTAATTCCATTAACATTTCATATGAAATTTCAGGTCTTCTAATAAGATCTGCTAAAGTAGTACCTGTCTTAATGGATACACTTCCGTTTCTCTCCAGAAATTGATTAACTTTTTGATTGGCGCCAATTAATATACTTTCCAATCTTATTATTTCATCATCAATTTGTTTTTCTTTTCTGCATAAACCTTGATACTGTTCATTAGTGATTAATCCAATTTCAAAACCTTTTTTTCGCAATCTCAAATCTGCATTATCTTGTCTTAAAAGTAATCTATATTCTGCTCTGCTAGTCATCATACGATACGGCTCATGATTTTCTTTCGTTACTAAATCATCAATTAAAACCCCAATATATGCTTCCGATCTATCTAAGGTAATATATTCTTTTCCAAGTACCGAAAATGCTGCATTAATGCCAGCGATTAAACCCTGTGCTGCCGCTTCTTCATACCCAGAACTTCCATTAAATTGACCTCCACTAAAAAGATTTCTTATCCTTTTAAATTCTAAAGTAGAATTTAATTGTCTTGGATTGATACAGTCATATTCAATCGCATATGCATTTCTAACAATATTACAATTTTCAAGTCCTGGCACCGTTCGATACATTTGTATTTGTACATCTTCAGGCAAAGAGCTTGACATTCCTCCTACATACATTTCGTCCGTATGCATTCCTTCTGGCTCGATAAAAATCTGATGCCTATTCTTATCAGCAAATTTAACAACCTTATCTTCTATAGAAGGGCAATATCTTGGCCCTGTTCCTTCAATAACACCTGCATATAAAGGTGATCTATCTAAATTATTTCTTATAATAGAATGCGTTTCTTCACTCGTATATGTCAACCAACAAGATACTTGTTCTTTTTGAATATCTTCTGGGTTTGTCGAATAAGAAAATGGTACTATTTTAGAATCCCCAAATTGTTCTTCCATTTTTGAAAAATCTAATGATTTTTTTTCCATTCTAGCAGGTGTTCCCGTTTTAAATCGATACAATTCAATTCCATTCTCTTTTAAAGAATCTGTTAAATAATTTGCCGCTTGTAAACCATTAGGACCTGTATATGTTATAGATTCTCCACATAAACATCTTGCTCTAAGATAAGTTCCTGTACAAAGAACAACAGCTTTTGCTTCATAAATAATTCCTGTATGTGACTTCACCCCATATACTTTACTCTTTTCAACTAACAATTCAATTATTTCAGTTTGCTTTATTGTAAGATTATTCTGCTTTTCTAATACTTTTCTCATACTTCTTGAATAATCAGCTTTATCAGCCTGTGCACGAAGAGAATGAACAGCAGGTCCTTTTGATAGATTAAGCATCTTTGATTGAATAAATGTCTTATCTATGTTTTTACCCATCTCACCACCAAGGGCATCTATCTCCCGGACAAGATGACCTTTAGAGCTTCCACCAATGTTTGGATTGCACGGCATAAGTGCGATACTATCGACACTAACCGTAAAAATAATTGTTTTTAATCCAAGCCTAGCTGAAGCCAACGCGGCCTCACAACCGGCATGACCAGCTCCTACAACTACTACATCATAGTATTCTTTTACTTGCTCCATTATTACACCTATTTTCCTACACAAAACTTACTAAATATCTCATTAACAAGATCTTCCTCTACATTCTCGCCAATAACTTTTCCAAGACAACTATATGCATTCATTAAATCAATAAAATAAAAATCCTCTGGAACTCTATTATTAATACTTTTTCTAACTAGTCTAAAACTTTCTTTTGCTTCTTCTATAGCATTCTTTTGACGTATATTGGTAATAAATACTTCATCATTATAAGATACTTTCTTACTTATAAACATATCCACTAACTCTTTTTCAAATAATTCTATCCCTTTATGCTCTTTTGCTGACACAGAAATTACTTTTCTTTGAACTTTCTTTACTAAATCTTCTTCACTCACTACACTAATCAAATCTGTTTTATTCAATAATATAATAGTTTCTTTGTCTTTAATAATTTCGATTATCTGTTCGTCATTATCATCTAGTGGTACAGACGCATCAACAATATATAATATTAAATCCGCTTCTGCTGCATATTGTATTGCCTTTTTTACACCTATCTTCTCAATGATATCATCCGTATTTCGTATTCCTGCAGTATCCAATAACTGAAGTCCAATTCCATTAATTAATATACTTTCTTCCAGTATATCTCTAGTAGTTCCTGCAATATTTGTAACAATAGCCTTATCTTCTCCAATTAATATATTTAATAATGAAGATTTTCCAACATTTGGTTTTCCAACAATTACTGTTTTAATTCCTTCTTTTAATTGCTTTCCTTTGTAAAATGATTCTAATAATAAATCTATTTCCATTTCTAAACTATTTAAAATATCTATAAGCCTTTCAGAATAACCATCCAAACTAATATGTTCCGGATCATCAAGTGCTGATTCTATAAAAGCTACTTCAAAAAGGATCTTCTCTCTTAAATCAACAATTTTTTGAAATAAAAAACCTTTTAATTGTCCAATAGAGTTTTTCATAGCAAATTCATTTTTTGCCTGTATTAAATCCATTACAGCTTCTGCTTTTGATAAATCAATTCTTCCATTTAAAAAAGCTCTTTTAGTAAATTCACCTGGCTCTGCAACCCTCGCTCCATTTCTAATTACTAATTCTAATATTTTATTCAAAATAAGTATGCCACCATGACAATTAATTTCTATAGTATCTTCCGTAGTAAAACTCCTTGGCGCCCTCATTATCGTTAACATTACTTCATCAATTAACACCTGATTGTCATAAATAAAGCCATAATGAATGGTATGACTTTCATAATCACTTAGTTTTTTTCTTGAAGTATTTTGAAATATTTTTCCTGCAATCTCTTCTGCATTGTTTCCACTAATTCTAATAATTCCTATACCAGAATGCTGCATTCCAGTCGCAATAGCTGCAATTGTATCGTTATTTATCATATTTATACATCCTATATCAAGAACAGTGTGAATTAAATCCACACTGTTCATTTGCATTATATTTTTTATTTGTTTAAAGTAATAATCACTTTTCTAAAAGGTTCTTCACCCTCACTATGTGTACTAACAAACTTATCATTTTGAAGAACTGAATGAATAACTCTTCTCTCGTATGGATTCATTGGTTCTAATGTTACAGGCCTTTTAGTTCGCTTAACCTTATATGCTAAATTCTTAGCAAGGTTTTCTAGTGTTTCTTCTCTTCTTTTTCTATAATTTTCAGTGTCTACCTTAACTCTAATATAATTTTCTTTCCCTTTATTAACAACAAGACTAGTTAAATATTGAAGAGAATCTAAAGTCTGTCCTCTTTTTCCAATTAAAACACCCATTTCCTTTCCAAATAATTCAATTTCAATTTCATTTTTAACTTCATTCATTTTAATATCAATTTCAACTTCCAAATTCATAGCATTAAAAACTTTTTTTAAAAATTCTTTTGAATCAACAATTTCAGAATTAGATCCAACAGAAATCTTCTTATCTATATCCATAACTCTTTTAATCGTTTCCTTTGTTAATTGCTCAGCTTCCCGCGCTACTTTTATGCTCTCATCAGATTTAATTCTCGCCCTAATAACTGCATTTTTACTGGCAATACCTAAAAAACCAGCACTTCCCTTTTCAACGATTTCATAATCCAAACGATCACTTGTTACACTTAATTTTTGACATGCCTCTGTTATTGCATCATCTAATGTTTTTCCTAATACCTCTATGTAATCCATAAAATATACCCCCTACTTATTGTTTTTCTCATTATACTGCTTTACCATATTTGCTTTAGCAGCAAGGCTTCCAGGTTTAACCCCTCTATCATAATAATCAGTTGCCTTTTTCATTAAGTTTTCTTTCTCTTCAGCACTAAGTGTATTTTTAGAATCCTCAACAGTTTTTGTATTTAATTTTGCATTATTTGTAACCATCTGTGCTGATATACCTTTTTTCTCTCTTTTCTTATTCGCTTTTTCTACATTCTTCTTTATAATCTCATTAATATCAGTCTTATCTAAATGTTTATTAATAAGTACCTGCTGAATGCTTCTGATAACAGCACCTGCAATCCAATAAAGACCCATACCTGTTGGCAATGTAAAACAAAAAACAGCAGACATAATAGGCATCATTGTGTTCATCGTTTTCATTGATGATGCCATTGAATCATTTGTATTATTATTAGCTGGAGCTTGAGGCATTAATTTTACATTAAACCATTGCGTTAATGCAGCTAAAAGAGGAAACATAATAGCCCCTATTGCTAATAATAAAGTAAACTGTGGATTGTCTCCAGCTTTTAGGTTTGAAAAATAACCAGTAACATAGTAAGAAGGAGAATTAGCAATATTAATTCCTAAGAAATTATTATAATTTTCTAATGCAACCTTAGTTTGTTCTACATTAACAGCCAAATCACTTAAGACAACTTTAATATTATTAAAATCTGCTGTAGAACATTTATTTAAAACATCAATAATTGTATTTGTTTGTGTGAAATCTTGTTTTGTATAATGAGTAGCTCCTGATAAAGACTTAATGAAGTCCATTACAGAACCAGAAATAACCTCTCCATCCTTATTTGTATAAGAAATCTTATTATTAATAATAGAAACAATGTTTTCTACTAATGGAGAAAAAGTCGCTTTCACAGAAGATACATATGCTGGAATATTATCAATTACTCTGTATAAAGCAAAAAGGATTGGCATTTGAATAAGTAATTGAAGACAGCTACCGGTTGGGGAAGTACCATATTTTGCATAAACCTCTTTTGTTTCTTCATTCATCCTCATCATAGAATCATTATCTTTTTTATTTTTATATTTAGCTTGAACAGCTTGTAGTTCTGGATTCATTTTTGCTGAAAGTTTAGAAAATTTTTGTTGTTTAATTGTAAGCGGCATCATACAAAAATATATTACTATTGTGAAAATAATAATTGCAAGTCCGATATTTGGTATACCAATTGAACTTAACACATTAAAAATAAATTCCATTAAAAAACCAAGAATTTTAGCTACCGTCCCAATTATCGGGGTTGAATTTTGAGTTAATTGAATACTAACCAATGACTGCCTCCTTAAAATATAAACTATGGGACCGGGTCATAACCACCCTTTGAAAATGGATTGCATCGCAATATTCGCCAAATAGCAAGCAATCCACCCTTGAAAGTACCGTACTTTTCCACAGCCTCAAGACCATACTGCGAACAAGTAGGAAAATATGGACATTTTGTACTTTTTAGACCGGATATATATTTTTGATATAATTTAATAATACTAATAACTATTTTTTTCATCATAAATTCGGTGTAATTTTCCTAAATGTATTAGTGCACTTTCAATTTCTTTATACCCAATATTATTTGCTGTTGTTCTTATTAAGACTACGATGTCTAAACCACTATTAAACATCTCTTCATGTAGTCTATAGCTTTCTCTAACTAATCTAGTTAACCTATGTCTTTTTACACTATTACCGACTTTTTTACTTACAGATATACCAATTCTATTAAAATCTGAATTGTTTTTCAGCTGATACATTACTAAGTAATGATTGGCACGCGATTTGCCTTTTTTATAAACATCTTGAAATTCTTTATTTTTTTTTAATGAACTAGAAAATTTCATTTATTTTTCCTTACCCAAAAGAAGAAAATAGACCACATATCTGCGGTCTATGCTGATAATTTTTTTCTTCCTTTTAATCTTCTGGAAGCTAAAACTTTTCTTCCGCCTGGAGTACTCATTCTATTTCTAAAACCATGCACTTTTGCTCTCTGTCTTTTTTTTGGTTGGAATGTCATTTTCATAATTGGCACCTCCTTACTATTTGTTTTGCTGAAAAACATCACACCAATTATATAAAAATAGTTCATTTCCGTCAAGCATAACAATAAATTTTTTATTATATTTATATTTAATTGATATAAATAATTTACATAATATTATCCACAGTGTGTGGATAGTATGTTAATAACTTGTAAAAGTAATAGTATTATATGGTAATAACATTGTAAAGTGTCTATTATTAGTGACTTTCATACTATATAAATTTATCCACATATTATTCACATAATCAATAATATATTAAATTATATGTAAACTACAAATTTGTAAAAAAATTAAATTGCAACATTAATTTAAAAAATATATTGCAAATTATAATCCTAATCCTACAAATTTTAATAAGTAATAAAGCATTGAAACTTTTATAAATTTAGTTTAATATATAATAGATTGCATATGAATATTAGATTTCTACTTAATATCAGGAGAATTAGAATGAATGAGTTTATTGAAAAATGGAATGAAATAAAAGAATCATTAAGAAAAGAACATGATCTTTCTGATATTTCTTATAATACTTGGATAATACCCTTAAAACTATATAGTGTTGAGGATAACGTAGTTACTATATTAATTCCATCTAATCAAGAACATTCATTAACATATATTAGTAATAAATATTCTCTTCCATTTAAAGTAGCAATTGCAGAAACAATAAAAGAAGTGTATGAGGTAGAATTTTTATTAGAAAAAGATATATTAACTGGCAATAAAAATAGAAATCTGAAATCATCAAAAAATAATGCGATTTATGAAAAAGCAAATTTATATACAAAATATACATTTGATACATTTGTAGTAGGAGGAAATAATAGATTTGCTCATTCTGCAGCACTTGCAGTTGCTGAATCACCTGGGGATATATATAATCCTCTTTTCTTATATGGTGGTGTTGGTCTTGGTAAAACACATTTAATGCATTCGATAGCTCATTTTATTATAGAAAATAATCCAAATACAAAAGTCTTATATGTAACCTCAGAACAATTTACGAATGAAGTTATTGAAGCAATAAGAGTTGGTAATAATTCACCAACTGCCATGTCTAAATTTAGAAATAAATATAGAAATGTAGATGTTCTTTTATTAGATGATGTACAATTTATAATAGGAAAAGAAAGTACACAAGAAGAATTTTTTCATACTTTTAATCAATTACATGGTGAGAAAAAACAAATAATTTTATCCTCTGATAGACCTCCAAAAGATATGGAAACTCTAGAAGAAAGACTTCGTTCACGCTTTGAATGGGGATTAATTGCTGATATACAATCACCTGATTATGAAACAAGAATGGCTATTCTTCAAAAAAAAGAAGAATTAGATGGATATGAAATAGATGAAAAAGTAATACAGTATATAGCAAATAATGTAAAATCAAATATAAGAGAACTTGAAGGAGCTCTTAATAAATTAATAGCTTTTTCTAATTTAGAAAAAAGAGATATCAATTTAGAATTAGCTGAAGAAGCTTTAAAAGATATTATTTATCCTAATATTATAAAAAAAATTACACCAGAATTTATTATAGAAGTTGTATCTGAACATTTTAATATACTTCCTTCAGATATTACTTCAAAAAAAAGAAATTCAGAAATTGTTATCCCTAGACAAATTTTTATGTATTTATGTAGAGAATTAACAGATTCAACGTTCACAAATATAGGTAAAATACTTGGTAAAAAAGATCATACTACAGTAATGTATGGATCTGAAAAAATTACAAGAGAAATTGAAATTAATTCTACATTAAAAAATACAGTAGAAACAATAATTAAAAAAATTAATCCTAATTAATCTTAATTTTTATTAACTATACTATGTATATAATATGTATAATTCTTGCGTATAATTTAAAAAATTATTTTTAATGTTTATAATTACCTACTTATTCTTTTTAAAATAGTACTTACTAACATACTTATTATTTCACATTAATATATCATTTTCTATTCAAAAAGAACTTATACACTTTTAAACATCTATTATTACTACTAATACTAATAATTTTTATATTTATATATGTTTTATTAATGAAAGGAGTTATTCACATGAAAATAATATGTTCAAAATCTGATTTATTAGCTGGAGTTCAGATTGTTTTAAAAGCCGTTCCTTCAAAAACAACAATGTCTATATTAGAATGCATTTTAATTCAATCTTATAATAATGAAATTAAGCTTACGGCAAATGATATGGAACTTGGTATTGAAACAATAATAAGGGGTAATATAATAGAAGAAGGTAAAATAGCACTTGATTCTAAAATATTTTCTGAAATAGTAAGAAAGTTACCTGATAATGATATAACAATTGATATTGATAATAATTATAAAACAATCATTACTTGTGAAAAATCTGAATTTGTTATTATGGGTAAGTCAGGTGAAGATTTTTCATATTTACCTATTGTAGAAAAAAATGATTTTATGTCTATTTCACAATTTACTTTGAAAGAAATAATACGACAGACTATTTTTTCTATATCTGATAATGATAATAATAAAATAATGACAGGAGAACTTTTTGAAATAAATGGAAATGAATTAAAAGTAGTGTCATTAGATGGTTATAGAATATCAATTAGAAAAATTGTATTAAATAAATCTTACAGTAGTAAAAAAGTAATAGTTCCAGGAAAAACATTAAGTGAAATTGCAAAAATAATATCAGGCGATACTGATAAAGAAGTAAATATATTTTTTACAGATAAACATATTGTTTTTGAATTTAATAATACGGTTGTTGTTTCAAGATTAATAGAAGGAGAATATTTTAAAATTAATCAAATGCTTTCAAATGATTATGAAACAAAAATATTAATTAATAAAAAAGAGTTTTTGAACTGCATTGATAGAGCTACTTTATTAATTAAAGAAGGTGATAAAAAACCTATCATTATTAATATAACTGATAATTCTATGGAATTAAAGATAAATTCTACTGTTGGTTCAATGAGTGAAAATATTGATATTTCAAAAAAAGGAAAAGATATATTAATTGGTTTTAATCCAAAGTTTTTAATGGATGCACTTCGTGTAATAGATGATGAAAATATTAATATTTATTTAGTAAATCCAAAAGCACCTTGTTTTATTAAAAATGAAGATGAAAGTTATGTTTATCTTATTCTACCATTAAATTTCAATAATATTAATTAGTGATAAGAAAGTTTGGTAATAATAATGAAATCAGTTATAATAAAAGATGAATATATAAAATTGGGGCAATTACTAAAATTATCAGGGTTAGTTAATTCTGGAGTTGAAGCAAAATTTGTTATTATTGAAGGACTTGTAAAATTAAATGGAAAAGTAGAATTTCAAAGAGGAAAAAAAATTTATTTTGGAGATATTGTAGAATATGAAAATGAAATAATTAAGGTTGATAGAAATGATAATTAATTCTCTTGAATTAGAAAATTTTAGAAATTTAAATAATTTAAAATTAAAATTTAATAATGGAATTAATATATTATATGGAGATAATGCACAAGGTAAAACAAATATATTAGAATCAATTTATTTATCAGGAACAACTAAATCTCATAGAGGAAGTAAAGATAAAGATATTATTAATTTTAATAATGAAGAATCATATATTAGAAGTGTTTTTATAAAAAATAGTATAGATTATAGAATAGATATGTATCTTAGAAAGAATAAATCAAAAGCAATTATAATTAATGGTTCTCAAATAAATAAAGCAAGTGATTTATTAGGAATTGTAAATATTATTTTTTTTTCACCAGAAGATTTATCAATAATTAAGAATGGTCCTGGAGAAAGAAGAAGATTTACTGATTTAGAATTATGTCAATTGGATAAAGTATATTTATATAATTTATCTAATTATAATAAAATAATAAATCAAAGAAATATATTATTAAAAGATATATATTTTCATCCAGAATTAATAGATACATTAGATATATGGGATAATCAATTACTTTTACTTGGTAATAAAATAATTGAAAGAAGGATATTATTTGTTAAACAATTAAATGAAATAATATTTGATATTCATAAAAAATTGTCTGGAAATATAGAAAATATCTCTATTTTCTATAATCCAAATGTTTTAATTGAAAATTATGAAAAAGAATTAAAAAGAAACAGAAGTAAAGATATTAAATATAAAATAACATCAGTAGGTCCTCATAGAGATGATTTAATTTTTATGATAGGAAATGAAGATGTAAAAAAATATGGTTCTCAGGGTCAACAAAGAACAGTTGCATTATCATTAAAATTATCAGAAATTGAATTAGTTAAGAATATAACAGGAAACATACCAATATTATTATTAGATGATGTTCTTTCAGAACTTGATAATAGTAGACAAAATTATTTACTTAATAGTATAGGAAATATACAAACTATTATTACATGTACAGGACTTGATGAATTTATTAACAATAGAATTAATATAGATAAAATATTTAAAATTGTTGAAGGAAATATAATTAGTGAAAATTAAAACTTTTTATAAAGTTAATTTAGGAGGATATTCATGAGTGTTGAATATGGAGCAGATCAAATTCAAATATTAGAAGGATTAGAGGCAGTCAGAAAAAGACCTGGTATGTATATTGGTACAACATCATCAAAAGGATTACATCATTTAGTTTATGAAATTGTTGATAATTCTGTAGATGAAGCTTTAGCAGGTTTTTGTAATAAAATAGAAATAATATTAAATAAAGATAATTCAGTTACTGTAATTGATAACGGAAGAGGAATTCCTATAGGGATAAATCATAAAGCAGGAATTCCAGCTGTAGAAGTAGTATTTACTATTTTGCACGCAGGTGGTAAGTTTGGAGGAGGAGGATACAAAGTATCAGGTGGGCTTCATGGAGTTGGTGCGTCTGTTGTAAATGCTCTTTCAAATTGGTTGGAAGTTCAAATTTTTTCTGAAGGGAAAATATATAAACAACGTTATGAAAGAGGTCATGTTGTTCAAAAATTAGAAATAATAGGTGAGTGTGATAAAAATAAAACAGGTACAATGATTTCTTTTTTACCAGATGATTCAATTTTTGAAGAAACAGTATATGATTATGATGTATTAAAACAAAGATTACGTGAAATGGCTTTTTTAACAAAAAATTTAAGAATTGTAATTAGAGATGAAAGAGAAGAAAAATTTATAGAAAAAGAGTTTTATTATGAAGGTGGCATTAAAGAATTTGTTAATTATTTAAATAAAAGTAAAACAGCATTATATGAAAATATAATGTATTTTGAAGGTACAAAGGATAATGTATATGTTGAAGTGGCAATGCAACATAATGATTCTTACAATGAGAGTGTTTTTAGTTTTGTAAATAATATTACAACACCAGAAGGAGGAACACATTTAACTGGTTATAGAAATGCAATCACAAAAACTTTTAATGATTATGCAAGAAGTGCAAAATTATTAAAGGATAGTGAATCTAACTTATCAGGTGATGACATACGTGAAGGTTTAACTGCAATTATTAGTATTAAAATAGAGGATCCTCAATTTGAAGGTCAGACAAAACAAAAACTTGGAAATAGCGAAGCAAGAGGAGCTGTAGATAATATAGTCAGTGAACAATTGACTTATTTTTTAGAGCAAAATCCTCCAATTGCTAAAATAATATGCGAGAAATCAATTTTAGCGCAACGTGCTAGAGAAGCAGCTAGAAAAGCAAGAGATCTAACTAGGAGAAAAACTGCTTTAGAAGGTATGTCTCTTCCTGGTAAACTTGCTGATTGTTCAGATAAAGATCCAGTAAATTGTGAAATATATATTGTGGAAGGTGATTCTGCAGGTGGTTCAGCAAAAACGGCTAGAAGTAGAAATACACAAGCAATACTTCCTTTACGTGGAAAAATTTTAAATGTAGAAAAGGCTAGATTAGATAGAATATACACAAATGCAGAAATAAAAGCGATGATTACCGCTTTTGGAACAGGTATTCATGATGATTTTGATATTACAAAACTGCGATATCATAAAATTATAATTATGACAGATGCAGATGTTGATGGTGCACATATTAGTACTTTACTCCTTACTTTTTTATATAGGTTTATGCCTGATTTAATTAAGAAAGGGCATATATATCTTGCACAGCCACCACTATATAAGCTAGAAAAAAACAAAAAAGTCTGGTATGCATATAATGATGAAGAATTAAGTAAAATATTATTAGAGGTTGGGCGAGATAATAATAATAAGATACAGAGATATAAAGGACTTGGAGAAATGGATGCTGATCAATTATGGGAAACAACAATGGATCCCGAAAGAAGAATTTTACTTCGTGTTACTATGGATGAAGAGGCTTCTTCTGAAATAGATTTAACGTTTACAACTCTTATGGGCGATAAAGTAGAACCACGAAGAGAATTTATTGAAGAAAATGCAAAGTATGTAAGAAACCTTGATATATAGACAGGAGAAAAGTATAAAATGGATGACAAAATATTTGATAAAATCCACGATGTTGATTTAAAAAAGACAATGGAAACTTCCTATATTGATTATGCAATGAGTGTTATTGCATCTAGGGCATTGCCTGATATTAGAGATGGTTTGAAACCAGTTCAACGTAGAGTTCTTTTTTCTATGATAGAATTAAATAATGGACCAGATAAACCACATAGAAAATGTGCTCGTATTATTGGTGATACGATGGGAAAATATCATCCTCATGGTGATAGTTCAATATATGGATCTTTAGTTAATATGGCACAGCCTTGGTCTACAAGATATCCTCTTGTTGATGGACATGGAAATTTTGGATCAGTAGACGGAGATGGTGCGGCTGCAATGCGTTATACGGAAGCACGTTTATCTAAAATTTCAATGGAAATGTTAGCAGATATTAATAAAGATACAGTTGACTTTATCCCTAATTTTGATGAAACAGAGAGTGAACCAGTAGTACTTCCAAGTAGATATCCTAATCTTTTAGTTAATGGTACGACAGGTATTGCTGTAGGTATGGCAACCAATATACCTCCACACAATTTGAGAGAAGTAATAAGTGCTGTTGTAAAAATTATTGATAATCAAGTAGAAAACGATAGAGAGACAGATATAGATGAATTGATTGATATTATAAAAGGACCAGATTTTCCAACAGGTGGTATTATTCTTGGTACTAGAGGTATTGAGGAAGCATATAGAACAGGACGTGGGAAAATTCGTGTTCGTGGTATAACTGATATTGAAATGATGCAAAATGGAAAAAGCCGTATTATTATTTCTGAATTGCCATATATGGTTAATAAAGCTAGGCTTATTGAAAAGATGGCAGAACTTGTTAGAGATAAGAGAATCGATGGCATAACCGATTTGCGAGATGAATCTGATAGAGATGGAATGCGTATTGTTGTAGAACTACGCAGAGATAGTAATGCGAATGTTATTATTAATCAGTTATATAAGCATACACAATTACAGGATACATTTGGAGTTAATATGCTTGCGCTTGTGAATAATGAACCGCTGGTTATGAATTTACATCAAATGTTACATTTTTATTTGCAGCATCAAAAAAATGTTATAACAAGAAGAACAAAATATGATTTAAATAAGGCAGAAGAACGTGCTCATATTTTGCAAGGATTGCTAATAGCGCTTGATAATATTGATGAAGTAATCAAAATTATACGTGGGAGTCAATCTACAGCAGAAGCAAAAGAAAAATTAATCGAACGTTTTGGCTTATCAGAAGTGCAGTCCCAAGCAATTGTAGATATGAGACTTCGTGCTTTAACAGGTCTTGAAAGAGAAAAATTAGAAACAGAGTATGCAGAACTAATGAAAAAAATCACAGAATTAAATGCAATTTTAGCTGACGAAAGAAAATTACTTGGTGTTATTAGAGAAGAAATAATTCTTATTTCAAACAAATATGGAGATGATAGAAGAAGTCAGATAGGTTTTGATGAATTTGATATTTCAATGGAAGATCTTATTCCTCGCGATAATACTGTTATTGCAATGACAAGTCTTGGTTATATTAAACGTATGACTATCGACAATTTTAAAAGTCAAAATCGTGGAGGAAGAGGCATTAAAGGAATGCAAACAATAGAAGAAGACTATATTGAAGACCTCTTAATGACAACAACCCATCATTATATTATGTTTTTTACAAATTATGGACGTGTTTATCGTTTAAAAGCATATGAAATTCCAGAAGCAAGTAGAACAGCAAGAGGAATGGCAATTATTAATCTTTTACAATTAAATCCAGGAGAAAAAATATCAGCGATTATTCCTATAAAAGATTATGAAGAAAATAAGAATTTATTTATGGTTACAAAAAAAGGAATTATTAAAAAAACACATATTATTGAATACAGTAATGTACGTAAAAATGGATTAGCAGCAATTAATCTTCGCGATGATGATGAACTAATTGAAGTTAAGATTACAGATGAAAATACAGAAGCTTTTTTAATAACAAAACATGGAATGTGTATACGTTTTAAAGAAACAGATGTACGTGCTACAGGAAGAGCGTCAATGGGTGTTATTGGAATGAATATTTCAGATGGAGATGAAATTGTAGGAATGCAATTAGATCATCAAGGAGATTCTCTTTTGATAGTATCTGAAAATGGAATGGGAAAACGTACTTATTTAAATGAATTTACAGTTCAAAAACGTGGTGGAAAAGGTGTTAAATGTTATAAAATTACTGAGAAAACAGGAGATGTTGTAGGTGTAAAAGCAGTGAATGATGATCATGAGATAATGATGATTACAACAGAAGGTATTCTTATACAGTTACGTATGGAAGATATATCTACACTTGGTAGAATTACATCTGGAGTAAAAATGATTAATCTTAGTGACGGGGTAAAAGTTGCAAAGATAGCAAAAGTAAGGGAAAAAGTATCTGACGGAAAGCAAGAGTTTTCAAATGTAGAAGATGCTATGGAAGATATCCCTGACGAAGACAAAATAAGAGTAATTATTCATGAAGAAGTAATACTTCCAACAGAAAACGAAGAAGCATAACTGACAGATTAAAATAAAAGGATTGTGATAACTTTATCTACAATCCTTTTTAATAAAAAAAGTATATGTAAAAAACAGATAAGAGGAAAGAGATGCGAATAATAAATGTAATAGAGATAACAAATGCAATAAAGAAAATGTGTATAGAAGCAAATCACTTTTTATCTGAAGATATGAAAAAGGTTCTCAGAGTAGCTGTTGATAAAGAGAAATCAATAATTGGAAGACAAATATTATGTCAACTACAGGAAAATCTTCAGATTGCTGGTCAAGAGATGATTCCTATTTGTCAAGATACAGGAATGACTATTATTTTTATGGAAATAGGGCAAGAAGTGCATTTTGAAGGTGGTTTTTTAGAAGAAGCTATTAATGAAGGTGTAAGAAGAGGTTATGTTGATGGGTATTTAAGAAAATCAGTTGTTAAGGATCCGTTGATTAGAGAAAATACGAATGATAATACACCTGCAATTATTTATTATGAATTTGTTCCTGGTGATAAAGTAAAAATTACTGTAGCGCCTAAAGGTTTTGGAAGTGAAAATATGAGTCAAATATTTATGTTGAAACCGGCAGACGGTATAGAAGGTGTTAAAAATGCAATATTAGAAACAGTTGCAAATGCAGGTCCAAACGCTTGCCCTCCAATGATAATAGGTGTAGGAATTGGTGGAACTTTTGAGAAATGTGCAATTATGGCAAAAAAAGCACTTACGCGTGATTTGAACAAGCCCTCATCAATTAATTATATTGCAGAATTGGAGAAAGAAATGCTCGAAAAAATCAATAAGCTTGGAATAGGGCCAGGTGGTTTAGGAGGAACAATAACAGCTTTAGCTGTTAACATTAATACATATCCAACGCATATAGCGGGATTACCTGTTGCTATTAATATTTGTTGTCATGTTAATCGACATGTAAGTATGGAATTATAATTGGTAGGAAAAAGGAAAAACGAATGGATAAATATATAAAAACGCCTTTAAGAGATGAAGAAGTAAAAAAGTTACATAGTGGTGATTATGTATATATTACAGGTACAATATATACTGCGCGTGATGCTGCGCATAAGAGAATGTTTGAAGCTCTAGAAAAAGGGCTAGAATTACCGATAAATTTGAAAGATAATATTATTTATTATATGGGACCATCACCCGGCAGAGAAGGTACGGTAATTGGTTCTGCTGGTCCGACGACATCTAGTCGAATGGATAAATATACTCCAGTATTACTTGATTTAGGCCAAAAAGGTATGATAGGAAAAGGAAAAAGATCCAAAGATGTTAAAGAAGCAATTATACGAAACGGAGCAGTATACTTTGCAGCAGTTGGTGGTGCAGGTGCACTTTTATCAAAGAAAATAATAGCAGCTGAAATAGTCGCATATGCTGATTTAGGAACAGAAGCAATACGCAAATTAGAAGTAAAAGATTTTCCAGTAATAGTTGTGATTGACAGTGAAGGAAATGATTTATACGAAACAGCAATACAAGAATATTGTTGTATAGAATAAAAAGTAAAGCGAAAGAGAGCAAAAGAATGAGAATTGCTTTAATGGTATTACGAATGTTTTTCAGAGCAATTATTTTTACTATTATGATTGGATGGTATGGAAAACATGATAAATATTCGGAAGAACAAAGGTACAATTTGATCCGAAAAGCAACATTACAAGCCAATCATGCAGGAAGAATAACAATAGTTGCTTATGGAACTGAAAACATACCCCAAAAAAGTGGTTTTATTATGTTTCCAAATCATCAAGGATTATATGATGTTTTGGGACTTATTGAAAGTTGCTCAATTCCATTTAGTATTGTTATGAAAAAAGAGGCAGGGAATGTAATTTTATTAAAGCAAGTAGTAAATTGTTTAAAAGGGCAATTAATTGACAGAAATGATATTAGACAGGGTCTTTCTGTTATTAATAAAATGACAGAAGAAGTACAAAATGGAAGAAATTATGTGATTTTTGCGGAAGGAACTCGTACAAGAAACAAAAATGAGTTGTTGGAATTTAAGGGAGGAAGCTTTAAAGCTGCTATGAATGCAAAGTGTCCAATTGTTCCAGTTGCTTTAGTAGATTCTTATAAACCATTTGATGAGAACACAATTCAGCCAGTAACAGTGCAGGTGCATTATCTGTCCCCTATTTTATTTGAAGAATATGCTGGAAAGAAGTCAATAGAAATTGCAAAAATGGTACGTGAAAGAATAAGTGACGTTATAGTAAAATACGAAAATGTTAATTAGAGCAAGGAAGAATTTATGAATAAAGACACTCATTTAAATAAGCAGCAGCTTTTATATTGTGGAATTTCATTTCTAGTATCTGTATTTATGATGATCATAATTTCGATTTTTTTAAAAATGTATCCGTTTGGGGAAAGAACCATACTAATCTCGGATATTAATAAGCAGTTTAATGATTACTTTGCCTATTTTAAGACAGTTATAACAGAAGGAAATCATTTTATTTATACATTTAGTAAAAATTTAGGCGGTGATATGATAGGTTTTAGTGCCTACTATCTTCAAAACCCGTTTTTGTTTTTACTATTATTATTTCCAAATAAAATTTTACCATTAGGAATATGGTTTATTATTATATTGCAGATAGCATGTTGTAGTGCTTCATTTTGTTATTATTTAAATAAAGAAAGTAATACTTCTTCTTTTTCAATAATATTTTCACTGGCATATGGGTTTATGGGTTATATTTTTGCATATATTACATTACCAATTTATTTGAATAATATTATTCTTCTTCCACTTGTAATATTAGGAATACATAAAATAATAAAGAATTATCAAGATAGAGGACTCTATATAATCACGTTATCGTTATCTGTTTTTTTTAATTACTATTTGGGATTTATGCTTTGTATTTTTTCAATGTTGTTTTTTATTTATCTGTTAGTATTAGAAATAGAAACGTTTGATAAGGTAAAAGTGTATTCAAAAGTAATTGTTTCATACATTTCATCTTCAGTTTTTAGCATATTATTAATGGCATTTGATTTAATTCCGGTTGTTTTTTCATTACAAGGACAAAAAACAGTCCCAACAGGGTCGACTTTTTCATTTTATAGAAATTTTAAAATGCTAGATGTTTTTTCAAGATTGTATTCGAATGCATTTGATGGAAATACTTCAAATGATAATTTACCTTTCATTTATGTTAGTATTTTTGCTATTATATGTGTTATTATATATTTTTTCTGTAATAATATTTCAAAAAAAGAAAAAATCATTTCTTTATTATTTATATGTGTAATGCTAATAAGTTTTTATATCCATAGCTTTGATGTTATATGGCACGGTTTTAATGATCCTGTTGGATTTCCCTATCGATATGCATTTTATTTTAGTTTTTTGCTACTGTTTATTGCTAATAGAGGATTTAGCGTAATAAATTATAATATTCAATTTAAGACAGTTGTTCCATTTGGGTGTATCTTTATTATTTATTCAGGATACTTACTTTTTAGTAATAGAAATGCACTAATATTTAAAAGTATTGCATTTGATATGGTATTATTTATCAGTATTACTGTTTTATTTACTATTGCAAACCATAAGGGTTGGTCTGGTCGTAAAGTGTTTTTCTGTATATTAGCACTTCAGATTATTAATTTATCAGTAAATGCTATAGTATCTATAAGGCAGTACGATGACTATGTACCTATGTCAGAATATAGTAATTATATTAGTCAGGCTGAGCCATTGATAACATATGTGAAGGAAAGGGACACTTCCCTTTACCGCATGGAAAAAAATTTCGAAAGATCACACAATGATGCTATGCAATTTAATTATAGAGGATTATCGCACTCCAGTTCCTGTGAAAAGGATTATGTAAAAATATTCATGGGAAAAATGGGATTCCGTAATTTTGGATTATGGGCATATTATAACGAAGGAAGCACTACTTTTGCGGACAGTTTTTTGGGAATAAAATATTATATTTCTCGATTTGATGCAACTGGAAAACCCTATGAGAGAATATATCAAGAAAATGAAAAAAGTATATTTGAGAATGCATATTCATTACCTTTAGCGTTTGGAGTAACGCAAAAAGTTTTGTCAGTAGACATGATGGAAAAGGATTTGTTTGCCTTGCAGAACGAAATGGCTAGTATTAATGGAAAAGAAAACTTTAAAATTTATAATAAAGTTAAAGTGGAAGACATTTCTTTGATAAATCTAAAATTGACAGAAGAGAAAGGAACGAAAAAATATGAAAAAATTGCATTGGAAGAAGATGCATATATAGAATATACATTGAATATTACTGATGAAAATTTGATATATATCTTTTTCGATGCATTAAAAGAGCAGGCAGCCGAAATTACAATCAATGATTTTCCATATGGAAATTACTTTACAGATACAAAATGGGATATTATTGAAATTGGTTCATATAAAAAAGGAGAAAGTGTATCGGTTAAAGTATACGTAAAAGGTGAGAATATAAGCATTAATGAATCGTATTTCTATTATGAAGATGAAGAAGAAATAAAGAAGTGGTATAATAAGGCAAGTGTTGATAGTGTAAATCTCAATTGTTTATCAGATTCACATTTACAAGGAGAGGTTATAGTAAAAAAAAGTAATTACATAATGTTTTCAATACCATATGAAAAGGGGTGGAATATATTTGTTGATGATAAAAAAGTGTCACAAATTCAAGTAATGGATGCTTTGATGGCGGTTCCAGTATCTTCTGGAAGGCATACTATTGAATTAATATATGTTCCGCAGGGATTATATATTGGATTAGTTATTACATTGCTTTCTTTCATTAGCGGCATTTTTATTAAAAAAAATGTAAGAACAAGACATAAGAACTAAGCATTTTAAAAGAAGGTCAGGCAAAATCAATTTATACTAAAATACAATAAATAAAGTATTATGAAGATAATCAAAAAAATGTCAAGCCAAAATTCATTGACAAAAAGAAAGCCCTTTAGTATAATAAATTTTGCGTCATTAGTAATTATGACATAATAATAGATATAGAAAACAATGATTCAGATACTATGGAGAAATACTCAAGTGGCTGAAGAGGTGCCCCTGCTAAGGGTATAGGTCGTTTATAGCGGCGCGAGGGTTCAAATCCCTCTTTCT